>Ga0307509_10010051_pt1 | contig 11676 bp, 20 predicted proteins | sample 10_EM_MG_FD_202245 | JGI IMG/M metagenome (GOLD analysis project Ga0307509, IMG submission 202245) | Populus trichocarpa ectomycorrhiza microbial communities from riparian zone in the Pacific Northwest, United States - 10_EM | ecosystem: Host-associated > Plants > Roots > Unclassified | place... | reverse complement strand
GACGTATGGGGGTATTCGTACATGTACATTAATTAGCAACAATTTAATTATTCTATCTCTTACCTACGAGACCGGTCTAGGACCGGTTATGAACTGGTCTGGACTGTAACTGGTTCAGACCGGTCTTGCAACCGCAAAAAACCGTGTAAAACCGCTGTGAACCGGTCTCTAACGGTTTCGGTCTCGGTTTTGAGTATTTCGAGCAAGGAAGGACCAGTCTTAGTCTCGGTCTTTCCAAATATGGATGAAAAACCGAACCGGACCGGACTTCCAAGCACTAATGAACGCCCTCGACAAACGGACATACATCCCTCTTGCAGAAGCCGGGGGGACTCTCACACAACTGAAGAACAAAAACAACAACGCCATTCCCATGGTTGAACGGCGACATTGCTGTTATATTCGCGGCCTTGCGTTCGATATTATGGGCTGGTTTAACGATCACTACGAATTGCGCTGTGAAGGCATGCATTCCGATGGCGGCCAACTTCAACTCGCCCCTCTGATTGCAAAGTTTGGAAGTGATATGGTGCGATATAAACGCAAGGTGGACGAGCGTGGTGCTGTCGGAGCTTACAACGTGACGGTATTCGAGCGCCAGGTAGAAATGGCATTATTCGGCTTTCACGGCTTCGAAGAACATTACAAGGCAATGGTAGATGCAAAAGAACAGCTAGAGCATCCCTTCTCGTCATTCCATTGGACAAACCCCAACATTGTCACGAAGCCATTGACGATTACTTCAAGGAAACAGGGCTGACAACAAATATTTTTATTCATTGAACGGTAGGTATTTCATCTTTATAATTATATTATTGACGATTGAAATATGTCCCTGGAAAAGACGCATGTAGATGTTGGTAACCTTAGATCGCCCATGAATAGTTCTCATGATCACTTTCTGAAAAAACATGAGCCAAAGAGGCCAATGACGTGCCCTCAGTGTTTGTATTACATGAAAGGCATCGAGAAAAAACAATGGACTGACGATGTCGCCGCAATATTTGGGCATTGTTTGTATTGCAGGAGAAAAAACAATGAACCAAATAGACCGACGACGTCGCCGCAATGTTTGGGCATTGTTTGTGTTACAAAGGAACGAGTGACAACTAGTCCTCGTTCTATACATTTAAATTTCATATACACCTCCATGCAGAACAGCAGGTACTTCTCAACATTTATTGATCTAGCCGGCCTCCATGATCGGTAAAACTAGCTTGGTTTCACAATGTATTGCGAAACAGAAATGTGACCTCACAAGAGCCTACCCTCAACTAATCGAGCTCCGTCACAGTTTGGCAAGAAAGTTTTTTTTTTCTTTCTTCCCCACAATCTCCCATCAAGGTTTTTGGTATTCTATTACTAACCTCCTTGAATAGTGAGCGACGCAGAAATGTCCGATATTGCTGCTCCGGAACAACATAGGAACGAAGAGGGTTCCCCTGAAATCAACCGTGACATGGATGTAGATACACCGACGACAGGGAATGTGAAAAGCTTCCGTCATCGTTCTCTAGCATTAATTACGTATCCTTGGACAAGCGGTGTCGTCATGCAGCACACTCTGTCCAGCATTTTTGAGGAAGATCATTATGCATACGTGAGTTAATCAAACATCCTGTTAACTGTAATTCACTAGCATTGCAGCGGTTCTCTGAGGGATTACAGAAGTTCGACAGAAAACTGGCAACTGCTTCCCCCACCCATGCCTATCTTCGTACCGCAATGCGGGATATCTCTTGTGACAGATTTTTGAACCGTTCCCCTGCCCACATTGCTTCCATTGAATCACAGGACCTAAAGTCTGCTGGTCATGCTTCCGAAGTTTGCAGTTTTTTGACTGCGTATCGCGTTCTCGACGTAATTTACGCATTGGAGCACCCAGATGGCCCATTAAAGTCCCCGGATCACCAACGTCTCCCGGTCAATATGTCCTCTTTCAATCTTTCGTCGGTGAAGGTCATTCCTCTGTTGTGTGTTCACTTGAATCTATTCACATCAAGAGATATCTAGGGAACGAAACACCTTGTGAATTGGACAGTGATAGCCGAGAAGTTCTGTAACCAGTATAACGCCAGCAATCTTACGAATACCTCGACAGCTACATTCACCACATTTTCTTCTCGTCAAGTCCATGCTCTATATCAGTTGGATAACACGATCAAGACAAACAAACCTCTGTTCAATCTGCAGTTGGCAGCAACCCATCTCGCCTTCATGTTGGACCACGACTCCAGTGGAAAGGTAAAAATTATGGTTCCTCGCACCTCCATTATTCTGATAAGATAACCCAGGATATCCCAGACCTTCCAGCGTCGCCTGGCGCTCTTGGACCTTCAAACGCGATGTTTGTCCTCCACCTTTATCGTTGACTGTTAATCTCATCTCATTCCTAGGTGTTCTCATGAGTCTCTGACGTTGGCCGCCCAATTTGAAGACTTATTGGCATCTCTAAGCGATGACCATAAATATGATCATCTACGCCTCCCCCTCCAGGTTTCCGCGTTACTAAGCCCCATTTTGCTTCTGTATGAAGCTCCAATTCACAGATCGAAAACTTATTCTCAGCGTTACAAGCTGATGTTGGTATGTGATCCTCATTCCATTCCATTGATCTTTTCCCTAATGACCTTTGATTATTAGTATTCCAAATGCCTTGGGAATACACGACCAAAATCTGTCCGGTGTCTCGAAAATGTAATCTGGAGGGCTATTTTCGACATGGCGTGTGGTGCAATTGACGTATATGCTGCTGCCCAAACAATTTCAGATGCTATTCCCGACATTTTGAGTCATGCAGAAGACACTGATAGCTCATGGTTCGATCTTGGTTGGTCCTCTTTATCTTCATTTATTCCTATCATTAATCGATACACCCAGGGAATCCTACCCATACATCGCAAGTCCATCTCTCGTCTTTTAATATTGTTGATTCATCTGTCCCGAAACATTGGCCGATGTATTCTATGCTAGCCCCTCCAGTGTCAATGCCCCCTACACCCAACGTGAATCCTGAAAATCGCTCCATGGAAGAAAATCGTGATCTGGAACAATCTGTTGACATCGTTCACGATGATCCATTCGCCGACGAAGATTGTGATATGGACACCAATGTTGATGCTGCTTGCTCAGAAGGAGATCACAATCTAAAGGTTCCCACTGGTCCTGACTGGGATCCCTCCATGACCATGCCTCATCTTCACGACAATGGTGACAATGATACATCGCCTTCTGATACTAATCACCCGTCGACTTCTCCAGCCCCTTCCCCGTCAGTGTCTAACACAGCAAATCAGCAAAAGTCCAAGCGAAAGCATGGAGATCTGGGAGAGGAAGGATCAGACTTATTGGAAGAAGACATCTTGGAAGGAAATACATTCAGACAGTTAACTCGTAACATCAAAACTCCTAATCTCCCTTTCAAAACTGAACGTCGTTCTGCGGTCCCCCAACCGAAACGTAAAAGCTCCTTGAAACGGCCAAAAAAGACGGCCCATCTACTGTCTGTTGCCAAATCTGAGGAACCACATACACACCCCATTCTCAGGGGCTCAATGTACATGCACTTGCGTTTCATTGACTTAACGCAAATTGAGGCAGGTGAAATTTCACTTTCTATCGAATCCATGTCGCTCATAAATTCAAACTAGCGAACCTCTCCTACCCTGGATATCACCATCACTGACATGGTATCCAACTCACTCCCCAATCAAGCTGTCGATTTTCTGATTGTCATTTTTAGAGAGCGGAACACTCCCATGTTTTTTTGTGTCACGATCCGTATGGAAAAGAGCAGGAGCATTCCGTCCACTTTTATGTATGTCAGCTTTCTTTCATTCGATCGCGCTAACTAAACATGTCTCATTGTAACAGCGCAGAGATGATGCCATCCGCTTTGCTGCTTTACTTGGGCGTATTACTGCTCATTATCACACTGGTCAACCCAAACACGTTTCACTGCCTCATGAATCTATTTTCACCGTCATGAAGCAAACAGAGTTTCAGGGAATCTCCCCACTTCGCCTCCAAAACCATTTGCTACAACATGTTATCGTCATTCCTGACATGGACTTTCCTTCATATAGCTTTTCTCGTAGTGGTATTCGTGAGCTTAATAGCCTAAACATTGATGTGAAGATTGAAGGTGTGTACAATCTATTCCATTCTCGCCTATGCCATCTGGTGACATAGTTGGCAGATCAATCACTACCGCCTGCGCAGTCTATTAAAACGGGAACATTGCAGCAGTTTGTCGAGAATGCAGCACATGAAAAAGGCCAACGGAAGATTCTCAGAGTTATTCATGCTCCATCGGACTTTATGCTGCAACTTCCCTTTATGACCGAACATCTGGCTGTGCGTGAAACCCGATCTCTCACCCACTGCAAAGAGGAAGACAACTCTATGATTGGGATCTTGCGATGGAATGACTTCTCTACTGTTGACGCCGTCCAATGGTGGCGATTGGTTCCCCATGGCTTTGGTGCTTTCTTTGATGTTCTTGCCGGCAGTCAATGGATCATCATCGCTGCTCCTGCTTGTTCACCCCTCGATCCCGACTTTTTCGCCACTTCTGACTTATACATTAACGAGCTCACAGAGACGGAAACCCCCAATCCAGAATACATTCGGCCGGAAGCGATTTTGTTGACAGCAGGAATGCGGATGTAAGTTCACACATCATATTCATCGCATTGGGCTGAGAATACTGTTGTAGCATTCTGCCGCCCAACACGGTTTATGCGACAATTTCTGTTGAAGACTGCATAATCACTGGGGGGTATTATCTTTCTGCTTCTACCCTTTCCCATTCCATCTACGGACTTATACATTCCTTCATTTTGGGACCGTCCATCACTGGTGCTGATGATATTGTCCCTGGACTTTACATCCGACGCTTGGTCCATTACTTTCACACATCATATGTTGTGAACAACCTCATTGACACTGGTAATAAAATTTGACTTGCTGTTTAATGCACACTTACAACTAAAATCTATAGAAGACGAATACCATCACCTTCTCACCTTCAAAGACATACGAGACGACGATGGTAAGGTGGTCAAAAAAGGCATGGATGATGTTAAAGCCATCTTTTCACTCTTTGCAATGGCCATCTTTGCGAATGTCTTTGACAAACGCACCTATCTGCCGTTCAACCGCAGTTTTTCTGAACCTTCACCAGAGGAACTTGAAAGGCAAAAGGAGGCTGATATCAATGCCATTCCCCCGCTTGAACGGCGGCATTATTGCTATACTAGAGGCTTGGCCTTTGATCTAATTTTTTGGTTTTTGAACCGTTTTGGTTTCCACAAGCCAATGGAGGAAACTGACGATGCGTATGACTGTCTTCTCTCACCATTCACCGCTGAACTTGGTCGACACATCATCGCATACAAATCCGAAGCTGAAAACCCAACACGCCCTAGTTACTGTGATGCTGTAGAGTTCCAAAAGCAAGTGGAAATGGCGTTATTTTCATTCCCGGGCATGGAAGAGGCTTATGACGATATGGACGACATGGAGGATCTTGCTTCCTCCTTTGCATTTGATTTTCAAGACTATGATGTCACAGTTTTTCAGTCTCCCCAACCCTTCCATCCCCGTGTCGAAAACCTTTTCGAGGCTGGAAAGAATATGGCGGACTGTAAATATTTTGCTGCTGTAGAAGGTCAGTTCTGTTCCTCGCATTGCAGTAGATTTATTAACGTCTCCTGTATATAGTCCCCTTTAGCTCTTGATAAATAGGCACATTCTTCATTTTTCTTAGCGATTCAAAAGAGTTCCGCAACCTACGTACGATATAAAATTACCCAATCATTGTTTTTTTCTCGTTCTTTCTTGTAATACACACAGTGGCCAAACATTGCGGGATCCGTGAGTGTCAAGGCCGCCCAAAGTTTATGTATACGAACAACGACATCCGATATCCGCTCTGTGAAATGGACACGCTACTACTGCTACCCTTGGTGGCGACACTACGACAACGACAACAATGACAACTGAAACCTCAACCCAGTCGTCCCTTATCCTTTGCACCAGAGATAGTCGTCAAAACACCGTACCAACGGCGACCAAACGACGATAATATCGGACATCCAGCTTTGCCGGAGAGTGGGATCACTGGGATGGATGCAGACACCCACCAGCGAGGAGATCGCACTGCGACCTTTTCCTGCGAGGGTGTGCTGAGGATGATAACTGAAAGGTGGGTGGGTTCAAAGTTGGCAGGCGCGCCGCGCACACCCTGTGCCAGTCTACCTTCATGGCGCCGCAGCCTTGGTGTGGTATCAACGACAAGGTACGGAAGACTGTCGGGGGACACTGTGTCCTGTATATCCATCGGCGATATGTAGCTCCCAAAGACGTAGATCTAATGTTTAACATCTATTTCTCATTCTCATTAAGTCCTTTAGTAACTGTTAAAGTGCTTAAACAGCAAAGTGAGCTCAGGGGCTCCAATAAGTGAAGTAGCAGTTAGGTGATTTAAAAGGCTCAGGTCAAAGGACCGCGAAGACACGCGAGGAGACCGACTTCTCAAGAATCTCAACGACACCACGATGCCGACGGGGCCCACGTAATGAGCCCACGTCAGCATCTGAATTGGGGTTGCCCAACCAAACAATCAACACAGGTGGGTGGCTGTGCTTCCCAAAAGAATTAGAGTTTGAGGCGGAAAGTGAACAACGTTCTGTTTGGCTCATTTTTTTTTCTCAGTGCGTTCTTCTAATACAAACAATGGCCAAACATTGCGGCGACGTCGTCGGTCTATTTGGTTCATTGTTTTTTCTTGATGGTCTTTCATGTAATTATACGCCCAGCGTGTCGGGGACGATGGATCGACAAAGACCTGGGCGTATATCCCTCCTCCCTCTCTTAATTGTACTCACTCTGTTAGTTACTTTATAATGTACCTGTATATAGTTTAATCGTCAATACATATTCTTTCCGAAGTCGAGAAATGGCGTGTTTGTGAATCTAATGAAAAGGAACGGGCAATACCTTCTTTCATGCGTTCGACTTCATCCCATTTGCCCAGAGTACTTAAATTTCCAAATATCCGGTACTTGGAACCCAAAGAATCCACAGGAAACAATGGGAAAGGATACGGGACCTGAATTCAAATCCATCAAAATATCAAAACGGGTTGGATACGCAGATCCACCAACCGCTTGGGGTTTCGGCCGTTAAATTAGAAGCCATATTATACCTACGTATGTGGTGGGGGGATGGACTGTGCGGTTCGGTTCGGCAGTAGTGAATGGCGTTGGAGACTGGTCTTAACGGGTTTCTTGAGGCCCCCGAGAAACTTGATGTCCAACCCAGTGAATCGACCGACGACGCCCACGCAGCCCACGCAGTAGCCCTGTGCAACGTGGGGTTACGGGAAATTTCTCGAAACATGAGAATACATACCGGAAAGAAATCGTCCAGGTCGGGTATTTGGAGAAGTAAGGTGATTTTCATCATCCTATTCGAAATATGAAGCACGAGAAGCAGAGGGATCAGGAACAATACACACCTTTAGAAACATCCGTCCGAATTCTCTGCCATGCAATCACACTGACGCACTTACCAATCCCACCCTTTGCTGCGAACCATGTCCATCTTGCTAAATCCGTCGGTTCGAGCCCCATTGCTGCTCGTCACCGCGCAGTTTGGCCAAATTATGGTATATTACGATGTATATCTTGTAAATGGACAGAAAATGAGTGAGATTTCAAATAAATAGAGCACCGAAAATGATGAAAACGTGGACCAACCGGAGGTGTTAGTATCCGCCACTAAGGTTCCGTTGTCGAATTTCCTCGACTTCTTCCTACTTCCTCTGCCCAGTCTTGAAAGGGTATTGTATCGTCGTATGGTATAAAGTGTCGCAAAAAACGTTTCGAACTGGAAAGCGAGCGGAATGACGAGAGTGGATGAAGGAAAAATGGCACAGAACCTGATTCGAATATCGTCGCATATTGTAGCCATGCAGATGTCAACACAATGCGGCATCAATTGGAGATATCCGTTTGATGAAGTGAAGTAAGGACGCCTCGAGGAAGAAATAAAGAAGATAACACTCTTACATAACAGCCGATAATGGTCTGTTCTCGGTCTCAGAAAGTGGTATTAAAAGATAACGAACGATAGCCTCACAAAAATAACCGCAGAACTTTAGACGAGGAGGGCGAGTAAGGATCAGCAGTGAAAATGGCCAGGAAGGTGTCGGGTTGTAGCTGCGATGAGATATCCAACAGCATACGCGCTACTTAATTGTTTTGTCAGTCAACAGTTGAATATTAAGGTAGGCCGAAGAACAGAGCTATTTACTTTATTTGGAACTGACAGCGGAGGGCGGATGAAAGAACATGAGGTGAGTTATTGCAAAACATTTGTTGGTTAGAACAAAAACTTACCGCAATTTTCGAGTCTTCTTCCCCACACGACCTGGCATTGACGTCGATGACTACGATAACACCTCACTTTTGAATAACGGCTTGGGATTCGATTCAGCGACGACGGGTGAATCGGAAAGCAGCTTACGCGTTGTGGGTGCCGGCTGGGCGGTGGCTCGCTGCGAAACGAAGTCAGTGGGTTGCGAACCTTGGGAGGCAGCGCAAACTCACCACGATAATGGTGCGTGGGAGTCAGGAACGAGAAGGGGACTCAGCTTACCTGTTATTGGCATTGAATATTGACCAGAAAGAGAGGATAGGCCTTCGACGCCGAGAGAGACACAGTAAGTCTGCATCTGTGTAGTATTTAACTCAGCGTAATGTTGACATCTGCTTGGCACCATGTTTCAGTATCAATGCGCCATTTTTCCCACTTTCACTTGTGTGTTTTCCTACTCGACAATCGGCACATAATACCCCTTTGGTACTTGCGAGAGCATAATTTCAACTCGACGCAATGGGGCTCGAACCAGTGGATTTGGCAAGATGGACTCGGTTTGCAGCAAAGGGTTGGATTGGGAGGTGCATGGCCCAGTGCGATTGTGTGGCGGAAAGCTCGGACGATTTGATGTTTTTATAGGTATGTGTTCGAACCTTTCTGCTTCTTTTGCTTCATCTTTTGGAAACAGGATGATTAAATAACGGTTCTTCTCCAAATACCCGACTTGGAGAATTTCTTTCTCGTACGTATTCCCATGAGTGTGCTTTCGAAAATCTTCTCATCTTGCACAGGGCGGCCGCAAGTGTGTCGTCGGCCGATTTTCTGGTTTGAATGTCAGGTTTCTCGGACGCCTGTCATGACCAAACGCGCCTCCGTTTCCGCAAAACACGATGTAAAGTCTCCAACTCCATCCAGCATCGAAACTCCCACCCCAAGCCCCGTCAGCTGTTCCCACAAGTGCTGCATGAGTCAAGAGCTTATCTATGACGCCTATCAGTATTCGAGGTTCTCGATGAGCAAGCTTTCCATGTCTTCACGGTTTTTCGTCAACACCAGTGAAAGTGGTAGCAAAGCAGCGCTAACCCCACTGGTGTTGGAATCGAGACCAGCCATCGATTCGAATTCTAGCGGGAGGGGATCCAAGGGAGGATTTGACCAGGTCAGGCAACATTAGCGCCAGTGTTAGAGGCGGATGGTACAGCGAAGGGGCCTGGTGATCCCCCACTTGAATTTCTTCCCCAAGGCTGCTGATCTCCGTCCGCGATCGACAAATTTTTCAAATTTTGATACAACGACTCTGGAGGTTCCGCTGCCCAAGGTTTGGAATGGTAAGAGCTGCCTAACTTGGTTTGGTTTAATAATTATGTGTAGCTGAGCCGAATCCGAAATTCCGACTGCACGCGATGTCCAGCGCTCGTAGACCATGACGAGCAGCACGTCTTCCAATTCGAATTCGAAACACCGAAATGTCGACATGACTCCTGCGAGTTTGCTTCGGCACCATGGTCCGTTAGTGCAATACCCAGCTCGTCACCCCCTCAGCCCCCTTTTCTCGAACCGTGAATTCTCTCCATCCCATCTGCTCCGCAGTCGTCTACACCACTACCACTTAACACGCTAATACATCGACTCCGCCACCACTTCGTGTCATCCCAAGCCCGTTAATGAGATCCATACGCCTGCACATCATGAAAGGGCTGACTGAATTCAGCCCGTTACTCAATCTATGGACCATGCGCCATCATTATTCTGTTTCGTCCACGCCCTCATTCTTACCTCCGCTTATCAACTGGGAACGGGGTATCATGGATGTCTGTTTGGTTTGATAGCTCTGGGTGATATGACATTTTGCACTCAGGGGATTTGGGATTTGTGGGCCGTGGCTATGGGTAGACGGGTTGAAGCGGACAATGCGGTATGCGCTAGGTTCCATCGCTGTCCTGTATGACCCCGCTGATACACCTGATCTCTCATCCGCTGTCGATATATTAAATTGTCTAAATGTTCTTTCCTATCCTTTCGGCGCATCTTGTCTGGTCTCGTTTGTGGGCAGAGCACGGAAACGAGATGACCCGGACATGAGTTCGGTTGGAAAGGTCCAGGTCAACAGATCAAGTTAGTGCGTGGATTTCACATCAGTATTAGCGGTAAACGGGATATGGTTATATTTTCTATAGATATCCTCTACGAACGCGCTGACATTCTGTCTCTTTTTCCATTGCAGGACTTGTCAACCGTTATTGTTGGCTTTGAATTCCTCACACTGGCGACATTTCGAAAGTACGATAACCATCTGTACCTTTGTTACTATGACCCCTACAAATGTCATTGTTACACCACAGAACACGTTATTAAGGATCCCTTTTGTGTGAAACAATGAGATGCGTCATTCTTTACGCCTTTCTCGTTTTATTCGGCGTCGTGGGTATATTTCGACGTCAGGGAGTGTGCTTTGATGAGTCTCTACCCCCCTACACACGTATGGTATATCTGTGATTGGCGACTAACGAGATGGCTATATTTCTTGCCTTAGGTCCATTCCAAACGGATGAGCTTTGGAGCGTTAACCTTACAATCACAGATTCCGCCTGTATATTTACCTGGACGTGTGGATTAAGGGTATCCATCGCGCTCTAGCCTCACCGGAAATGGTCATCTCCGCGATTTCGGGCCTGCTTTGATATGGTTCGCTCACTGGTCTCGAGTTTTTCTGGCTCAGGCAAATGTGAGACCCTGCCCGAGTCCGGGAGGGACACTGGCTTTCTTTTGGGTGATATAATGGTACCCCCTTTTCATAATTGATATGAATTTTCGTCGTTCGTATAATAATTTGTATTGTCGGAATCGACAGGGAGATATAGCACATGAACCACTCCAATTTTTTTTTTGCTTTGACTGGGATTCGCACAACCTGCTTTTCAGCGGCCAGAGTTCACGGAGGCGCCGTTTTTGCCAGTCACTGATGGGGATACTTTTATAAGATTAAATATACACATATGAAATGGAAATAGTGAAAGTGTCCGTTAATACCCAATAGTAAGTACTCGGAATACAGAACAGTTCCTTTGGCGGATAGGAAAGAGAGAAGGAAGATGAGATGAGGAGAGCTGGTGGAACAGGAAATATACATATTATCCGTAGCATGTCCAGCAAGCAAAATACAAATGGAAACACCCATGTGAGCATCACGTGGGCGTGCCTTCTTGCGGACAGCAGGTCGCAACGAGTTCACTCACTTACTTATATTCTTATTAGATCTCTTATCGCGGAAGCTCCTGTTCCGCAGCCCTC
>Ga0307509_10010050_pt1 | contig 11677 bp, 17 predicted proteins | sample 10_EM_MG_FD_202245 | JGI IMG/M metagenome (GOLD analysis project Ga0307509, IMG submission 202245) | Populus trichocarpa ectomycorrhiza microbial communities from riparian zone in the Pacific Northwest, United States - 10_EM | ecosystem: Host-associated > Plants > Roots > Unclassified | place... | reverse complement strand
AGATCTACTCCTTGCCGGCAGTAGGTCTTCTGCTTGTGGTTCTTGCGTAAATCTCACTGCTTTGTCAGATGAAGTTGGAACGCTCCTCCTGTATGATATCTCACTGGACTCTGAAAGCCCTCAACAAATTCTTGCGCTCTCCTTCGAATACGGTGGAATATCGGAGATCTGCTGGTTAGATGGTGATACTGTTGCGGTTGGAACCACACGGGGAAGAATTGTCATATTCACCGTCAAGAATGAGCTCGTAAGCTGGATTTATACTCTTCCTGGTTCCTCAAATTCGATGTTTGATGGATGTTCCACAGAGGCGAATGACAGAAACATCGAGTGTTAAGGCTCATGGCGATGGAGCTGCACAAATCGCAGTCGAAAGTTTAGATTATTGCCAAAGGACCAGGTGTCTTGTTTCTGTGGCAGAGTGAGTTGGGAGTGTGCGTCTATGGGATGTATCTGGTGAGGGTGAATCCAACTACCCTTCAATATCAGATCGCACTGAGAACTACTACAGGCATACTCACTGTGAGGGTGTTACCCAAGCTGACGACAGCTTACTGTACACCTCACTATGTCGGTTTTTGTCAGGACGGCTCGCAGCTGCTCGTCGCCTTCATGGAACAATCTCTTATGTAGGTCCTTATGTTTGCCTCGGATACCTTTCTCAAACAGCTTTAGACAGGTTTTTTCTGTGGATCCATTGGAGATCAAGGCGGAATTCAGGCTTGGTCAAGAGGACGGTTGTACCAATTGTACCAACCACCTGTGTGGCTTTTCTTTCCTTGTTATCCTCCCTTTGATTAACTTCTGAATCAGGGGAAACGCTCTTGTCCTCAATTCTATAGACCAGTTAGTGGTGTACAGCCTACGTGATGGCTGTGCCTTCTATAGTTTGCCAAATATGACCCACAGTATGGATACTGAGTACGTTGATGATGAAAACCCATACTGCAATCAAGGTGTAGTGTCCTTGAAGAACGCAACCTATATTGCTTCTGTCTCCAAGCATGGTGTTATCTGCATCTTAAGGACCTGAGATGGAAGTAGAGCTGGTAGTCTGAAAATCCCAGGTAATATGATCCCTTTTGAGCAGATGACTCAGTTTAACAGACATTGTCAACATGTAGGATGACGGCGCCAAGATATCCATGCCATCCATGTATGCTGTCTAATGTTTGCTGTAATCACGCTTCTGAAGTCACGGCATTATAGCCTCTGGCAATCGGCCAGTTTTAGTTGCAGCATCTACTGCTGATGTGAATGGTCCTTGCCAACTCACTGTCTGGCGCAATAAGGTTGGCCATGGATTAATCTGATCATACACGCTCGACTGACTTGAACTCTAATTATTTAGAATGATAGACAGCCGAAGAATGGTCCGTCTCTTGGTAGACACGAGCATTCAACGGTTGGAATCGCGCTCCTCTGTATTGGAATTTGCCTGGTTTTTCAAATAGCAGTGTTCTTGCTACCTCTTGGCAATATGGCCATTGCGTCCAAGATGAAGCCTTGGTCAACATCTATGGAATCATTGCGTGATGACAGAACCTCTAATTCAATTTCTGAGTTGTCAGCAACTTTGCCTCCAGCCACAGCCATAACTCAACCATGTCCTTCTATATCTTCTACACAACACACCAGCACCAGCCCTATCAGTGGCTGTCAACCCTTGTTACCAGCATCGTCAGCTGCTGGTCTTAATAGTAAAAATGCTCTCTGTGGTTTGCAGATTCATGATACCATGGTTTTTACTACTGACTAATTAAAGAATACTATAACTTTATTTGTATTGATTGCAGTTGTAGAGCAATGTTGAAATTTCATGACAGGCTAAGGCTATCCATGTGGAGTGAGCCTGCCGCCAACTAGACCCCTTACTTGGTGCACCACCGCTCAATCAGGTTCAATGCTGCCAGTGTAGTTCTCAACCTGGACAAATGTGCCACAGAATTGCGAACCTTTACCCACATGGGGTGGATCTGCCAGTTCTGTAGCATCTGTAGGAGCACAAGTGATTGTTATTTGTGACGGAAGTACAGTGGTGATCAAATACACATAACCCAAACCAGTGTTTTTGCGTTGAGCCTCTTCAATGGTCAAGAATTCCAGGGGATGTACACTTCACTTTCCCAACACACTGGGCCTCGCGTACAGCTCCGGTTCGTACATCCTCTTCCAAACCTGCTGTGAACAGCTTGGCAGACAGAGGTCAGCCTTCTACACCTCGACTCAGAGTCACGGACCTGCGAGTGTGAAAATGAAGATGATGCGGGGAGGCGGAGGAGAGAGGAGAGGGGGACGTCATCCAATTGAGCTAGGCGGGCAGTATATTTCTTGATTTTGGCTATTTGTCAAGTGGAGGACTGGTTTCAAACTGGCTTTATCCGCTCAACAGATTCATGAAGTCCGGAAATAATCTAGATGTCTTTATGGTATGTCCTACATTTGTCATTGACAGTTTCAGCCCTCCATATTATCATACATGTAATAGTAGGTAAATTACACAATCTCAAATCCATTTCGATGTTTCTGTAAGGATGATCCTTATGCAGGGGCTTTTGGCTGCTTTCCAGTTTCACTTGCGATGATGGAGTTGCTCTCAGTGGGCTGTCACAAAGGGAAATTATGTGATGGATAGCAACATGATGAAGACTTACTGAGTGAATCCAAAAAAAAGCACGCATGCAACCTGCGTCAGGGCAAGGAGGCACCCTCGCAGCCACCTGGAAGTCCATAAAGAGATCTGGTTCACACTGAAGATCGTGAAATTTTCAGGCTGAACCGACACGTGATCGCCAGTCCGCAGCCCATGGGATTCCATTCGTATGAAAAGCAGTGATTGGTGACATTGGGAAGGGTGTTTTTGATAAGTTCAACAAGGTGATTGCTATAGGGAAAAGGTTTCGAGTTGTCTGTCTATCTTGATCGCTCTGGGTGTATTTCAATACTATGGCATCATGGGCAGTGAACTACAGTAGCACCTGTAAGCACCCAAATTCTGGGTAACCCTAACGTATGGTGGGCGGTCAAAACAATGTAGTTCTCTTAAGTAGTTTGAATCTTGTCAAGTAATGCCTGCAATCTATCATCGTCAATTTTGACAAGGCTATAGCGGTACATGATGAGTGGTAAATAACAATTCAAATGGGCGGCGAGGCACACCTGGGAATGATACTTTTCGCTTCTTCAGCATCTGCAGGACAGAGGTTCGCTATCTGAGCTCTCAAATTGCGTGAGAGCTGGTTCGTGTTGTAATGTTCTGGAATATCATATCAATCAAATTGAATAAACGGTATGACAAAAAAGTTCATATTCGAAAAGCCTTTCACTCACTCACTCACAACACTGGCTGAGTCTGTGGTATTGAATTTCGCGAATGTTTTCACATACTCAAGGGTTTTGTTGTATACTCTGTCTTGTGGGTCACGAAATGGCACCAAAAAAACATAGAAAGCACAAGGTTGCTTATGCAGTATTGGGTGCATCTTTGTCGTGATTCTCCAACCATCCATCTTCAGGAAATTCGGAGGGCTTGAGTCTTCGATTTAGCTGTGTTGAATGATGAGGCGCAGTGAGACCACCCCAGTTCATTGAGACAACCATTGACTAAAACAACAATTTTCCAGACCAGTGGTCGTCAAATTCGCCAACGCAACCTAGGGAAGGATTTAGTTGGGCATGCGTAAATTTTATCAAGAAGAGAGGTTACACTTAAGGACTTGACCACGACTTAGGATGGCCGAATGAGAACTTGAAGCTTGCTGCGTTATGTCGTTTGAGCCGTTAAGGTTGGATTCCGAGTCAGGAAATATGGGCGTTGTTTCGGAAGGATACGGCTCAAACAATAATTAGTAAGGCTCTGCTCCCAGATTTGGAACAAGGCAAGAACAAGGACTCTATTCCGCTCCATGCACTTAGCACATCCGCTGTGCCAGGCAGAGTATTAATTGTCATGTCTGATTGGGTAAGGGTCTATGCTGAATGGATATTTTTATTAGTAATTTCGAACCTACAGCAATTTCCAGAGTTTCCACTTGGAAATATTCCACCTCATATTCCACCAAATGCCGGCTCTTCCCCTCAGAATCCAGGTGGAAATCTTGGTGCCAACTCATCACAAAATTCAACCATTGGTACAAATCCATCTTTTACAAGACCCAGAGGCAAACCTACCTCACAACCCCCGAACCGTTCCAACGTTCCAGGTAATTTTAACCAGGATAAACCGTGAGTTGCTGGAATTCTGCTTTGTGCAACCTGATGCCCACCACACTATTTCAGCAATGGCGACCGAACAGATGATGAACCTGATATTGACCCACGGAATGTCCTTTGTCCTACAGCAGAGCAAAAGGAGAAGACCATAGCGGAGAACCTGCTACATGTATGTTCATTACCATTCACTTTCTGATAACTGATGGCCAATAGCTATCTGGAGGCTATGGTGCGGGAGTTCTTGGCACAAGAGGGCCACTACTTACTGGTCAACAATCTCCTTCTGGGTGCTATACTGCCATCTGCTGCAAATCAAACAGCAGTAGAAGCTTATATGAAGCGAATTGGCCAAGGACCATCGCAGGAACACCCACTATTCAGTTGGGAAAATTTTGTGGCCCATCCTTGGAATGTAGCTGTTGTTCGTATCCTTAATCAAAAATTCCGCACCTATGTTCTTCAGAATGCCTTGCCGAAACTCATTCAATTGCTGGGTCCCTCTGGGCCAATTAACCCTTCAGCCCTTGATCTCAATAAAGCCTTGGATGAGGCAGGAGATACTAAGAAGCTGATAGCTGAGAAACTCGAGAATCAGCAATCAAGGCTTTGCCAAGCTTGACGAAAGCTTCATGCCCTACAAGAACAGACAGAAGCTGAGGTGGAAGGTGCTTTAAAAGGTTCACTTGTCACCAGTAGGGCAAGAGCTCAAAGGCAAGAGAGGAAGCGAAATGTATGTTCAAATTGCCCTATTTGTTCAGCTGCCAGTGAAGCTGACATTATATTAGCTATACTTGTGCTGTGCTACAATTATCGATGAACAGCTGCGGCAGAAGAACCCAGAGTTATGGGAGCATATTAACCTTGTTTTTGCTCACTTTGCCGATGAGGACATGTCCTCAGACAAAACAGAGATTGAGAAAGGTTTTGGGGCACCAAAGGTTCTTCGCCAAGTTCATAGGGTGTGGATGAATCCTGAAATAACCAATGTTTTTCCTCTACCTGAAATATCTGCAGACCATTAGCTAACATGAACTGCAATGTTCAGATCTTTCACTTTGTTGATGGCTTTTACAACCCAAGGACCATTACTGGAACTCTCAAGAAGGGCTCTGCTCCATTGAAGCGGGAGCTCAGTTCGCATAAGTGTAATGCTGTTGCCTTGCCTCTCAATTTTTATAGCAATGGCATAGGTGAGGAGTGGATAAAGACACTGGACCCAAAACCTGTGCTCAAATTGCCGAAGGTGTGTTCTCTGACCCAGATTGTAGATTTGCTTACTCACTTACAAAATAGATTCCAATTAATCACCAAGATGCGTTATGGATGGAGGTTGATTAATTTTTAATAAGAGCAGCTGGAACTAGGTAGTTTTTTTTAGCAAAGGCTGGCCACCTTTGAAAAAATCTTCCACTGAATTACAAAATCGCCGTCATTGACATCCAAGCCACAAATGCCGGCCCCAGAATTGAATGGGTCTAGGGGTGCAGTTCTGCGGCAATGATATGTGGGGTGATGAATTAACTTCACCCCTACTGCTGCACAGTTCCGTAGGACTCAGCAAAAGTGCAGCTGATCGCTGCCCATCACATAGCAGAAACCGCTGCTGATCACTGTCACACGCATCATGGTTGATGTCATATATGATACAGCCCCTTCACATCCAGATCCAGAATGTGAATATGCTCAAAATACACTGGCACGGGGTGTTCATGCCCATGTGATGTTTACAGTAGTTCGTCCATTGGATGTTGGCTTAAAACTGCTGCCAGTCCGTCAGCTCCCATAGAACACAGAACTTCTGAATATGGCCCAACCACCTGCTCAACCTCAACCACCTGCTCCGAGGTTTTTACATGATATCCCCAGCATCTCCCAGAAGAATCCCGGAATACCACCCATACTTGGTAGCATTGACCTCAACTGTGGCATTGTGGCTGGCGATGCACTCAATTACGAGCAAGTTAGGCATGCACGAGCAGCCGCAAAGACGCTCAAGTATTTACAAGGCAAGCCAGGATTCCTTACTAGAGTGAAGGCGGTATTGATCATCTGCCCGACTTTATAGAAACTGGGGATGAACCCCTGGTCACCCCAGATGTGGTGGCAAGTGCATCCATTAGAGCAACAGCGGTTGAATCTGCCTGTAAGCTACATATTGTCCATAATGAAACCAGCTTACGCACATTGCTAGACGCTACAGTCGAATACATGCCGCAGAACCTCGTCCAGATTTTACAACAAATGAATTTACGCCTTAGGAACATCAACGAGTGCGCTCAGAATATGGATTTACAAATGCAAACTGGATTTGCTCAAACCGCCAATCTCCGAATTATCAACCGCAATACACGGCTGCAGGCCCCGCTGGAGCTCTGACCGCTCCAAAAAACGGTTCGTTCTACAGCACTGCTACTTTCCACCATTAACAGCTTTTGCTTCAGGTACCAGGATATGGCTGCAACCTTGCCTTGCTCCTCATTGATGGAAATGCCCAGGTCCGAAATGCCTTCGTAACCCTATACCCTCCAAATTTCGACGCCACTGCTGTGATTGCCGCAGTGCCTCCTGGCTTCAGTTTGAAGCTTGAAGCATACAAGCACATCGACATCCTTAAACTGATAGTTTTTTACAATGAAACTTTTGATATTGTTGGCCCAGATGACCTCGCTATCCGTGTCAACAAATTTCGCAGATTCCTGACGGAGTTCTGAAGCTGTGGTGGATGTCAATGGACTCTTTGCTCGTTTTTTACTATTTATGTCTTAGCACGTGTAGTCTCCTGTATTTCTTTTGGCAATAATCGGAATGTAGTAACTTATCAAGAAGTGGTTTTGAAAGAGCTTTTTTCGTGTGCCCATAATGTGTGGATGGCTGATGGGTGGTGGTGCCCAGGTAACTGGAAGCGAGCTTTCTGGGTGGTAATGTTCTGGTCTTCCTCAAGGATCATTGGTCAGATAGCTTCGCGACCAGAATCCGGGGTTGCAGGTCAGTGTTATGTACGAGAACTCAAGAACTTGCAATGGAAAAAAAAGGATTTGGAATTAAGTTCTATGAAACGGGGTGCAGTGCCTCGATAGCCAGCCCCAACACCCTGAGATAATCAACCTAAGCAGCATTTATGGAATCGCCCCTCGACATTTCCCTCCCATGGCACAGCAGACACAGTGCAGGATCAGATCGCAAGCCGGCCAGAGATATTGGTGCCATAGCCAAAGCAGATGAACTATGGTTGACAAACTGTCATTAGCGACTTGGTGCGGATAAAAAAGATATACTCACCTTCTTAGTTGGTGGCCGTATTGCACCAGCATCCGCACCCGCCTATTCTTACTCTTAAGAGTGAAGGAAGACTGCAAACATGCTCAAGTTATCTCAGAACATCAGGAAACAGGAACCTAGCTTTGAGTGTCTTTGAGTGTCTTTGGCTGTCTTTGGCTGGAGCTAAAAATCTAAAAAAATAATAACAAATAATAAAAATATGTTCTAATCTTATCTAAGATATCAGCATTATATAATCAACAGCTTTTTTGATAGATAAGATTAGAACATATTTTTACTATTTGTCATTATTTTTTTAGATTTTTATCTCCAGTCAAAGACAGTCAAAGACATCCAAAGACACTCAAAGCTAGGTTACTGTTTCCTGATGAAGGACTTCAGGCTTGCCCAGAGGCAAGTGAACTTGAAGAAGGTTTGTTCAGAAGGCAGGTAGTGGAATGTGTGACCACACCCAAGTTTCCACCCAGGCTATGGGCTGAAAAAAAAAAAAAAGAGGATGTTCGCAACACATGGTATTTTTGATGTAAGACCAGTCCACCATGAAATGCTAGGTGATAATGTGCCTGCTGCCTGCACTGGTTAGGCTTGTAGGCTGCTGTTTGTGCTTGAGATACAATAGCGACTGGCTGGCTGCGAGGGATGGCCAAACTGATACCAGAGAGTTCAATATACATCCCAAGAATGCCCCGATCAGCCTTCTTCAGGAATGGGTGCACAATGATTTCGACGACTGGGTCCTGGATCACCTTATCAAGCAGTATGGAACCGATGTCTCTAAGAACTGCCGTGCTATCCGTAGACTCAAGTGTGAGGCTGAAAAAGGCCAAACGGACACTCTCGAGCCAGCAAAGCACTGGCATTACGACCAAGAGCTTGGAAGGTGGCAGTGACTTCTCTTGGGTACCTACCGGCGCCAAGTTCGAAGAACTTAACATTGGTCGAGTAGGTTCTCAAGGACGCCAACATCAAGAAGGAGGCTATTCCTGAAAATTGGTGGTTCTATCCGTATCCCCCAAGCTTCAACATCTCAAGAAAGCCATCTAAGGGAATCAACCCTGATGAGGACGCTGCCTTCATGCCACCGCACCATTCTCATTCAGCGCGTTCGCGATAACATTCTGCTCGGCAGGTTCTCAATCTCGAAGGCCTCTGCTGCCGGTTATGGAATGTAGGCTGCTTGCTATGACAAATTGGAGCTTGTGATTCGGGGTCGGTTGCCTGAATATGGTATCCTAATGTAAGCTATTGTGATCATGATGCTGCAAAAATCTCTAACTCCATATTCTGCAGTTTCGACCAAGCTCTCCAACCCACATTTTTACACAGGAATTATTTCTCTGTCGTAACTGGAACCACACCTCACCCTGGTTAATCCTGAAGCCTAAAATTTCAAATGGAAGGGAGGGCTTCGTGAAAGAAGAGAATGTGCGTAATCACAGTAATTCTTTCTACTATTCGCTGTCCCTGACCTCCCCCCAGTGCAGCCAGACAGATTAGAGCAAAAACACAAGTGCAGCAACAACTGTCGCAGCTCAGTGTTAGTCATGGCTGGTCCATGTTTGTGCAGTCAAGTTTGGACACACGGGCATCCGAGCTCTTCATCAGCTTGACAATTCCCAGCCAACACTAGCCTGCTTTGTTGAATGGCTTGAGATTGAAGATGCTGAAAGAGAGCTGCAGTGATCAATGTCCCGAATACAGGAAGCTGGCACAATTTTGGGTGGTGAATTCGGCTTCGTCTGGTTCTCCATCCATGTTCTGAAGCAAATAAAATCCCAGCTTCCACTGGATAGAAAGGAAGGAGTACTGTCTCCATCCACCTTATCCTCTCTAGTCAAGACCTTGCATCCTTCACAAACCCAGGTCTAGCATGGCAGGTTTGTCCGTGAGTTTTGGCCAGCAAGTCCTGCTCATCTGCATATGTGATACTTCTGCCTTCACGGCCGGAACTGCCATCATTATCAAATCCACAAGGGAGTCGTCATCTCGGAAGAATTGTGTCGCAAATGGAGTAGGGTTCGCTGAGAGGTTGCACTCAGTCGCCTGTAACCTTGATACAGAGGATGCCAGAATGTGCCATCATGGCTGTCTACGCCGTGTTCACAGCTGTTACCTGCCCGCTCTGCCGCAGCATGTGCCCAGAAAGCATCGTCAGCTTCACCATCCCCATTCTTGTTCAAAACCGACGCCTTTGTTACCTTCGTCATCATCGTCATCATTCATTGGCGTTTGACTGGTTATCATCACCGCCACCAAGTGATCCGTACCAAATCGTCATCCATCCCTCTGCTCCCCACTGAGGAGATATCCGCCATGGTCCTTGGCAAGATGAAGGAGACTGCAGCTTGTCTCAGTCACAAGGTCACCATGCCACCACTGTCCCGGCTTGTAAGTATCGATACCCATGATGGAGGTGAAGATTTCGACAACCAGGTCATGGATCACCTTATCAAGCAGTATGGAAGTTGGAACCGATTTCTCTAAGAACTGCCGTGTTATCTGTAGACCCTAGTATTTCCAGTTGTGCCTATTTCGGGCTCGGGCGCTGTTTCCCGATTGGGATGATTTACAGGGGATCTGGGATTCAAGGTCAGTGCCTTTGTTCGTTCGACTGCCCCATTCCCCTCACACGATATCATGTAGGATAATTTATCATGGGTCAACAGGAACGAATTGCAAGAGGTTTTAGGCGTAACAGTTCATAACCATGCGAACAGTTCTGGAACTGGCACAACACTGCCATGTTCAACAACAGCAAGACATGCATTGCACGTATAATGTAGCGCTTATCAACCTTGTTCTAACTTTGACTATGACAGGATGGCTTATGGACACCCATAGAAACTCAAACACATTTTTGAACTCTTTGTATTTGATTGGGATCCCTAAATTGTCAAACATTATGTATGAGCTCAAATAAATTGCTTGACCATAAAGAAGTGTTTTCCCAAGATCCCTCCCATCTGAGATTCATTTGCAAAATGAGTTTGTCCCACCGTTCTTTAGTTGCATTCCCCCATTTACATATGCTCTCTAGGGAGAAACACAGCAGCACGACTTCGAGAAGTCAGGACTCGCAACAGCCTCTTGTTGGCCGTTCACCAAGCCGAAGCCTTGTTGAATATGCACATAGACCCAAATACTTCTGCTACCCCTTCGCAACCCGACTCAGCCTTGAAGAATGCTTTAAGCAATCTCGATGACAGCAACAATAGGAGGTTGGGAATTGATCCTGGGGGTAAGTCTAATTCACCAATATTTATTGATCCTCACTGAGTACGGCGTCTTTGCAGTAACCCTTATCTGCAAACCCATATCCGCACATGACGCTGTTCTCGAGCTCGAGAGAAAGAAATTGGACTCTGTCAGATTGCGTGGTCAGGGAAGCCATGATAAAAGCAGGGAGAGGCAACCTGAGAAGTATTGCAGTGGTAAGACTACCCTCAGTATGGTGTTCCCTATGATCGACGCAATTTTTTTAGACCATTATTTCGCGGACAATCTGGCTGGAATCAGTAATTCCTCGTTGCTTACAGCGCTCAATTCTTTAGTTCAAAACCTTTTTACTGGGTCCTTGCGGATGGGTGTAAATGTTTCCAGGAGAATCTCCAACCAAGCTAAGGCTGCAGCCCTATCAGAAGCTGGTTGCGTCACCGGCAAGATCAGCCTCACCAACGGTCCAAAGGATGTCCGTACGCTTTATGAACTTTTTGGCCTCAATCCCTGAGTGACCACGTATGCCTGTTGCCCACTCCCTACTTGTTCAGCTCTCTACCCTCCGAACAATGGCATCAATGACGAATTGGGTTATCCTGTGGGCTGCATCCAAACCAAATTTGGCGTTGCGTGCAAAGAACCTCTGACTGATGGTTTCCAGTGCCATAGCGGTAGAAGTGTGCCAAAGCCGATCAAGTCCTTCCACTATCATCACTTTCATGATCATGTAGCTTCTCGTCCTGGCATCGAAGAGGCTATACAATCTCATATGGAGAGTAGGTCGTTCAAGGAGGAGCTGACAGATATTATGTCTTCAGCAACTCTGAAGGATTTTCTCGATCATGAAGACCTTCCCTTCGTCCGCTAGTGATTAAAGGTCCAGTCTCAAGACCAGTCCAAGACCGGAAAAAAACCGGACCAAGACTGGTCTTTCAAAAGACTGCAGTCTTGGTCTTTCAAATTTTCAAAC
>Ga0307509_10010049_pt1 | contig 11677 bp, 14 predicted proteins | sample 10_EM_MG_FD_202245 | JGI IMG/M metagenome (GOLD analysis project Ga0307509, IMG submission 202245) | Populus trichocarpa ectomycorrhiza microbial communities from riparian zone in the Pacific Northwest, United States - 10_EM | ecosystem: Host-associated > Plants > Roots > Unclassified | place... | reverse complement strand
GCGATGGTGTTGAGGGTTAAGTCAGGATGCATGGGAGGCAGGGTTGCTTCGTTGCATGTGTCCGGACGGAACCCAGTATAGGCAAGGGACTCCAGACGCACCAGACGCAACCAGATCTGGCGCATGGGTACAGGACGCACAGGACGCACAGGACGTAGAGTCCAGGCTAGGAGAGTCAGGATGCAACATGAGTGTATCTGACGCAGGCCACCTTTTTGCTGATGTGAGCTTTTAGGCGGGGCTGACAATGATATGGAAATAGTGGAGGACAATGGTAGTGTACATAATTCTCATTATTCAAGGAGATATAGGGTTCTGCAGGGAGTTATCCGGATGCCTTGGGCCTCTTGGTCTCCAGACATGAATCCTATAGAGAATGTGTGGTCTTTCTTTGAGCGGAGGTTTCGCGAGGCTTGTAAGACAGCTAGGCGACGCCACTACAACAGAGGCGATATTATTACACTTGCACAGGAGGTTTGTGAGAAAATGCTGTAGAGGAGAGTCTATTGTTTCATTGATAGTATGCCAAGGAGGATCACTACTCTGATATGAAGACATGGAGGTCATACTAAGTGGTAAATTGGGCTTCAGGGGCACTGGTTTCTTACTCTCATTTTTCTCATTTTTTACTTCAATTGTTAATCGGAAATTGGGTTTTCTTTTCTGACTTCACGATATCTTCATCATGTGCCAAGCCTTGTGTCCCGTTACCACTTGCGTGGGGGTGTAGTACAAGATAGCTAACAGGTTTGTAAAAACGACTACTATTGCATAATATGGACAAAATCTTCCGGCTCCGGGAAATTTTTCGCCCGTATGCAATAGTAGTCGTTTTTTACAAGCGTCAGGAAATTACGAGTACAGTATCGTTGTGTTAAACATGGTACCTGGGACCATAATTCGTAGAACCGGCATTTTATCATTACAGTAATACTACAGTTTTTTTGGATCCATGGCACCTGTTAAACCTCTATCTGAAACATTCTCCCAGCATTCCCCCTCGTAATATCCAGCACCTCCTCAATCCCAATTTCCTCCATCTCCCCTCTCGCTTTCCGTCCTTCGTTGATCCACTCAGCAATCTTCTCTGCAATGAATGGAATCATCCCAGCATGGCTAATTCCAAACCTCTTTTTCTCCCCGAGCCTTCTCCTCTCCAACCAATGATACGCATTCCTAGGCACCATGTACGGACTATCCGTCTCAAGTAGTATCCTCTCCAATGGTAACTCCCCAGAAGCAATCATCCAGCGAATGTGTTCCAATCCCTGATACGTCACAACGCCAGTGATCCCAATAAACGAGTTCGGGTACTCAGTCAGGATCGCTCGTGCAAACTCGACGGTGGAGGTGAAACAATGGATGTGGATATTATGGGATTCGGGAACATGGTGGCGGATGAGTGACAGTGTATCGTCCGGGGCCTCACGGGTATGGATGACGATGGGTTTGTTCAATGAGACTGCGGTAGTGAGTTGGCGGGCGAATACTTCGCGTTGGGCCGGGCGCGTTTCCGGGCGGTTCCTATAGTAGTCTAGTCCGCACTCGCCCCAGGCTACGCAATTCGGATTCGACATGGTTTTGACCAAGGTTTCGTGAATCCGGTCGGTGTAGGACTGGGCTACGTGAGGATGGACGCCCACAGCGAAACTGCATCATGTCAGATATGTGAACAGGTGAGGAGGAGGAGGAGGAGGAGGAGGAGGAGGATGGAGGACGGAGGAGGCCAGGGAGGTGAGACGAACTAGTACTTGAACCCTTCGGGCCACTCAGTTAAACTCAACGCCTGCTCGTGCAAATCTCCCATCGGCAAATCACAGTGTACATCCACAGCGGACGTACAATTCTTGGGGAAGAATTGCTTGACAAATAAATCGATTCTATCATCAGGGATGCTCTGATCCCTATCTTTCTACACGCAGGCCAACGTGTGTCACTATCGCAAGAGCACACCGCCCCGAGGGAAAACACATACATTAAGAGCCGTCAACGTTGTAAACAGGTGACAATGGGTATCGACATAATTGCTCTTCAAATTGTCCCAAGAAATCACATGCCCTTCCCTCGGTAATCGCTTCTCTAGTTGTTTGTTTATAAAGGTGGGTTCAGATATGACCTTTTGTATATGAACTTGACGCCTGTGAGGTAGAGATGAAAGTCCGGTTTTTCGAAGAAGATACGCTATTGAGTTGGAAGACCGCATTTTATATGAAGACATGTTTCCTGGCGGTTGGTTAATAAAACACTGTCTGGTTCTGCATGTAATTGAATGTGTAATAATACCTGTGGTTCAGATGCCAGTGTGTGGTCGGCCCGGGTATGGAGGGTAAGCCTGTGAAACTTCCGCTAGTTGGCTCGAAGCAGTTTGCGAGAGGTGTTTTGCTCTAGCCAGTGCGCCAAGGGCTTGATAGACTTTTTTCCTTCACTGAAAATTTTCCTAACTGCCTCTGGGTATTAGGCCGCATTACAACTGCAGTAGAGTTCTACAGATTGTTTGAGTCTGTTTTCTGTTTTTCCTCCTCCTTACTCTTCCCTATGACTTAATATCTCCTCTTGAACTCTAGCAATCTCTTCACCCCTTCCTCTTCAAACAACATTCTATCCGTTTCCATCCATAGTTCGATAAACATGAGCATGCACCCTGAGTATTGCCGTTCAAATACGAAAGAGTTGCCCAGACTGCAAGGGGTTGAATTGCTTCTATTCAGGCACAAGATGGTATTTATTGGTCTGGACCTGTCCTGCTTGCTGGTAGGGTTAACGTAGTTAGAGAGGTTGCAGTAGGTTGTGCTCTAGGGATTCCCACCCGGTAAGAATTTACTTTCTAACCATTAATTTCAACTACGTTTATTGAACCAAAAATAAATATAAATAAATGAATATATATGAAGTATGATGAAAGGGGATAAGGCAGAAAAAGCAAGGAAAAACATTCGTGCAAATTACAAAGTAGAAATTAAACTCTAAGCCTCATCTCCCGTTTTATGACGTGATTCTGCATTGCCAGCCTCCGTCTCCTTGGTCAAGAAGTGGAAGACTGGCACCCAAGCACCAACCAAGTTCATTGCCCTTAATCTTCTTTGCTATTTTGACTTCTCTATCAAGAGGCATATCGTAGCCGGTGTGAAGCAATACAAGCATGAAGCTTAGATCTAAGCAGTATTCTGGTCGGTCCAACAACTCGGTGATGGCACCATCAATGGATCGGAAAACATCCCATGAACCCTCACCGCCGCAGACCTTGGCTGTGGTCTCTGTCATTTCCCTCAATGTAAAGCTGTCAGGCATGCCGAGAGGGCGAGTGCGGTCGAAGAAGTACGAGATAATATAGACATCCTCCCTTGCAAAAGTCCTGGCTAAGGAAGGCTGATGAACTCCGTTGAATGAGCAAGGGGCAAGCCCACACTCTTTGTTTTTCTTAAGAATAGTCTCGGCAAGGAATCGACATTGAGGCATGGAAGGCTCGCTAGGGCCAGTCATGTTAAGCTTGACTTCATCCTCATCCATCTTAACAGTGACCTCGCGGGACATGCCGGGGATGATGCAAGGGTTAACGATTGGATTTTTGGCCCAATCTTCGCCACCTTCCTTCTTTTGTGTCTCGGCGAGCAATTTGTGAACAGAGCGACGGGCCTCCATGAGACCGTATCCAAGATGAGAATGTTGATAGAGATCGAAGTTGCGCCCACCAAAGTTTAAAGAATACTTGTGATCTCCAGGCGCAAGATGCTCAGGCATCCCACCACCACTCGAGGGGAAAGTGGGATGGAAGACAATCTGTGTTGATCCACCTCCGAGATCGAAGATAGCCGCGGTGGAAGTATCCTCGGGACTACCGATCTTGCCAAGTAGATAGTTGGTGGTGATCCAGGCATAGACACCTGGGGACGTTAGTGACAATCGAAACAACATGTAAGGCATGACGACAAACCTTCATCTCTTCCTTCCATAATGGATACGCCGTCATCAGCAACGACTGGGAACGGGTAACGGGTCTCGAGTCTCCGTCTAACAGCGTCTAAAGTCTTTCGACTCATCTCCTCACCCAGGAGTCGTAATCCAGCGGTGGCTTTCACAGCAATTGGTGTGCATCCCTTCAACTTATCGGGGACCTTGTCAACGGCTACCTCAAGCAAAGCATCCAAGCTCTTGGCAGCAGCCTCAGAATCCGCCTTGTAAGAAGAGAGTCCTGGATTAATCATCTTGAATTCTTCACTCTCCAACTCGGGGGTGGCACCACAGTTATTGAAACGATAGACATGAATTCTGGACCCAGTGGATCCTGCATCGACCATGATAGCATATTGCACAATAGGTTTCTTCGGGGAGCTTGACCTTGTGCAGCTTTTAGTTCCCGACTCCTCATCGAGGGCGAGTTGGCCTTGGCCTTGGCTGCTAGAGGCCAGTGTAGTAGGTTTAGTGTTAGGTATAGCTCTGCTGCTCGAGATATTTTGTGTTTTGTCTGCTACAGAGCCCAATTCATCTAATTCAGTTCGAAACAAGTCCTCTCTTAGGTGGAAGCTCACACAACTTACCTCCAACATATTCAGAGGTTGCACTAGACTTGTCCTTAGGGGCAAGAATGAATAGAGCCAAGGCAAAAATAACGGCCACCGACAAGGTTTTTAGCCATCGGCTTGACATGATTGGAAATGCTGGATTTGATTCTGGGTAGCGTCCGGATTTCTCGTATCGGTCGTCAGAAGGTCGTAACTGTGAGGATATACTCGAGGATCGTGCGGGTTTACGCTGGAACGAGAAGTGTGACCAGAGCGAAGGCCGTCTTCTCGCGCTAGACATGGGGGGGGGCCGAGGAGGGTAAGGTGCAGCCTGTGAACCGAAAACGATGTATCAAATCTCAAAGATTAGAGTTTAGAAAGAATGTGAGAAGGTAGTGAGATAGGGAATAAGGAGAAGAAAGAGGGAGGAAAAAGTGGAGAGAAAAAATAAAGGTGGCCGAGATAACGATACAGCTCAGAGATAGTTGGCGACAGGGGATAAAAAGGGGAAGCGTCCGAAAACGGATGATAAGTTACCCGGCCCGTACAGAGGGATCCTTTTCCCTCCGATGCTGATCAGATATTGCACACACTGGGGTTTTCTTATATTATGATACCTATTCTTATATCCTCACCCTTGAAGCCTGAGGATGTATGAATACTGTAGGATAGCCTAAGTTACAATCTCCCTGTCTGTTCCAGGGGTTTCACGCGCTTTTAGCGCAGAAGACGGATATTCTAGAAGGTTTAACGATAAATAGAAAAAGCCGTAAATCTTGACCATGACCTAGCCAACAAACCTAGATAGAGGATTTTTAGACTGTTTGGCACTTATTCCTTGCACCGCAAAGGATATCGCGGCAATGCTGTTAGTGTAGTTCAAGTGCTTGAAAGCGAGCGCAGGAATAGGGTTTCACGAGGCTTGTTCGTATGGCATTAACTACAGTGATCAAGTTCGGTGATCCTATATAACCTATGATCGTTTGATAAATACCGGTATGGTGTCTTGCCTTTTGGGAATCCCGCGTGAAACAGTAACGTTCAAGTCAGAGCGCTGTGCCGGGGTAGTGGGGTGGTACCTTACCGTACCGGTACTCTTCGGAAAGCCGTGGCACTTGCGGCACCCGTACCGGTAACCCAAGTTGTGTGCGGCTCTTGATGAGGATAACGCGGCCTTGTGTGGCAATACTACTATAGCTTGAGCTACGATTACGCTCTAGAAGCTTCCGCAGGATGACTCTGACCTCTCTTTTCTCCGAAAGGCAATAGACCTTTCTCTCCCCCCGCGGTTCCTATCAAGTCGGGCAAATTAGGGACCGAGATTGTTTTCAGTATTCTCCGCTGACCAAACTCCCTCCCTTTCTTCTTCTCGTTTGAACAGGGCAAAGTGAAGCGCATCAATAATTCTCAACATTTGGGTGTCTTGACGATATTATCAGCGGCTACTGGTCTTTGAAACCCCAATACAGGGCTTGATATGTCTACCGATTCGGGGGAACGCCTGGTGCAACTTTACGTCTATGATTTATCCCAAGGTAAAAACATCACCGGCGGTTGGATGGTGGGGATTTTCTCTGCTAACCGCTTTAATACCCGTAGGAATGGCAAGAGAGGTGCGGTTATTATCATTGAAATGCTCCTTGTATCATGAACACTAACAATCTTGTTCTATTTCTAGATGTCTCTAGGACTCTTGGGTGTTCAAATTGGTAAGGGATCACATTTATCTGAACGTTTGAGAGATATTTGTGCATCATGCTAATTAAACCCTAGATGCGGTTTACCACACCAGCGTTGTAGTCGGAGGAAAGGAATATTATTATGGTAATTTTTTCCTGCTCCTCATGCATATGGATTAGCGGTATTAACTTTCCTCAGGACATGGAATTCAATATTCTCAGCCTGGCAAAACCCATCATGGCAACCCGATGGAAGTTGTGCCTCTGGGGGTAACCGCCCTGCCAGATGACGTAATATTGGGCTACCTTGACTCCCTCAAGTCAATATATTCTCCAGAAGCCTACGATCTATTCGTGCATAATTGCAATAATTTCACCAACGATGTGGCCCAGTTCCTATGTGGTCGTGGGATACCAACTCACATTACCTCTCTCCCGCAGACCGTTCTAAATACGCCTTTTGGCCAGATGCTTAGACCTATGTTGGATAGAGCGATAAGGCCTATCACCACGGCACCAAATACGCAACCAGCAGATGGAACTTTTGGCACTGCACCGCAAGGTCCTTCTACAGTCATAGTGGCAAACTCGCTTCACGACCTAGAAATAACCTTGAAAAGTGCTGAATCATCTTGTGCTGTTATATTTTTCACTTCTGCCACTTGTCCACCATGTAAAGTCATATACCCTCGCTTTGAACAGATTTCCTCGGAAGCTGGAGACAAAGCCAAGTTTATCAAAGTCGATATCGGCACATCCTACGGTGTTGGCCAGAAGTTTCAGGTTTCTGCCACTCCAACATTCATGACTTTTCTCAAGGGGGAAAAGGTCGACCAATGGTCGGGAGCACATTATGGTGACTTAGTAAGCCGAGTCGAGACGCTACTTAAAATGGCATATCCTCGTAACCACCCCCCCCCCCCCCCTTCAGCCCTGCCATCGCGTATCGCCTGCTAATATCTAATTAGCTCACCCCCATACAAACGTCATTCTTCGTGTAACGCTCAGCACGTCAATGAGCCCAGTGACATTCACCAAAGTACCCCCTCTGGATAAAGTCATTGAGAAACTCGGTCCCACTGGAAAAAATCCTATCGTGGCATCAATAAGGGAGTTCATAGCGCTTCGAGATTCCCAAGGCGCAATTGAAGCTCCCCTCCAACAGCTCTCGGACTGGGCGACCTTCCTGCAAGAATCCTTCACAAGGCTTCCCGCAGCTACACTCTTCCCGCTCGTAGATTTATTTCGAGTGACCCTCTCGGATCCTAGAGTCTCCGGCTGGTTTGCCGAAGAAAAAGGTAATACTCACAAATTATCACTCGGCGTTTATTTCCTTCTTTTTCTTCTGTTTTTCAAGCTGACACTTGTGTAGGCAATGCTACAATCAAAGCAATGCTATCTTCCGTTGCAAACCACACATCAGTCCCCTACCCCCTCCGCCTCGTCACACTGCAGGCTACATGTAACCTCTTCACTTCGCCCCTCTTCCCTGCCCACTTGACCTCCCCATCCCTCTCTCACCTTGTAATATCACTAGTAACTACCTCACTATTGGATAAGTCTCATGTAAACGCACGAGTCGCCGCCGCATCACTGGCGTTTAACCTAGCAACACACATCCAGAAGCGAAGGGCAGTGCACAACGAGGAGGCATTCCAAGACGTGGAGTTCATGGCGGCGATTGTAGAAGCATTGAAGGAGGAGAAGGATAGTAAGGAGGTTGTGAAGGGGCTCGTATTGGCTGTTGCTCTAGTGTCTTATTGCGCACCCCTGGAGGGGGAGATATTGGAGTTGTTAAAGGTTCTAGAAGTTGGAGGGGTTCTCAGTGAGAAGGCGAAGGCCGGCATGGGGGAGAAGGCGCTTTGCCAGGAGGTGGCAAAGCTGTTGGAAGTTTGATATTGTTAAGGGAGGTCTTTGGAAATGTTGGATTCCTTGTTTAGCTTGGTTGGATATATGTCCCAGCTTCCTCATGTTCTTCCAGATCTTTCCCAATAGATGAGATACCAAATAGAGCTAGTCAATTTTAAACGTTTTTATTGGCTGGAGCTGCTGGAGTTTACATCACGGTTTGTGGGGGTTGTCTGCAGCTTAGAGCGTATGGCCTAACGCAAGCCTGCTCTTCTCAGCAGATGAGATGGCTAGAGCTAGGGGAATTTCATCCACAAATCCCAGACAAGGATTACAAGGAATTATGGGCAGTTGGCTTTTCGAATCATTCCTTTCTCCCCTTACTCGTCATCTCCCCCGCCAGGTTTATTTATGTGTATACATTAATTAGTTTACGAGATTGTAGCAAATACTCCCTCATACATACATCCACAAACCTGAGCCGTAGGATTCTTTGCCTTCCCGCTATCTAGGGTGCATGCACCCGTCGACTCATAGCCACTAAACACGCACCCCATCCATCTATCAGCCGAAAGACAACAAAAGGGCAAAGAGGGGGAGAAAGAAAGAGAGAAGGGGGGGAGGGGGAAGAAACGTAAAACATACACCGCAAGCACATAGGTTCCATCCTTCCCCAGCCAAATCCCAGCCTTTTCAACAACCTCACAACCGGGGCTACCAGCATGCGAGTATTTCTTCTCGACGCTGTTCCCGGAATAGTACCACTGCTTCCCGGAGCGCTCGGCCGGCACGAGGTGATTCTGGAAGACCCAGGGCGTGGTGCCGATGGTGTAGCCATCCGGTTTAGAATCCGCGATGGTCGTCGTGAAGCGGGCATTGTCCGCACAGGCTTGAAGGATGGTAGTGCTGGTGCTGGTCTTGCAGGTGCCGGAGGACGAGATGAGCGGGGAAATGCTGTCGAAGGTGCCTATCCAGAGTGGGAAAGTGGGGTATGGAGAAGGGGCCAGAGGGGTTCTGATAGTGGAAGTGACGGTGGTTATCCTCTTGGTTGGAGTGGTGGTAGAAGTACTACCCTCGGATGGGTTGGTGAGAATGACCGGATTGGTGGGAGTAAGATCTGGTTTAGCTGATGACGGCGCTGGTGGTTGAGTTGTGCTCTTGCTGCATTGTGAAGTGCTGTTAGCGCTTTGCTCGCTCGTTCAAACCAGTGATTTATGCTCTAAACGTACGTAAGACTACTTTGTCCTGTTTTTCCTTTATCCCCTTTCTGCCATAGAACGCCCAGCCCGGCGACCAAGCAGATCACGAGCACGAGCAGAAGCACTATAAGGGCCCAGACGCTCTTCTTCTTGCACAGTCTTCTGGCACGATCCCTCCACCCGTCCGGTTCCGCTGGGGCATGTTCAGCGAATTCGATGCTAACGAGTTCTGGGTTGGTGTTGCCGCCATTGATGTCGTTGTAGTCATGATAGGCGTATTGATCCAGGGGTTGGAGGGTGTTGTCTTCGAAGGTATTTTGGATTGGAGGTGGGGTGGGGGAAGGTGGTGAGATGGGTAGTTCGACGGGACCATCGGAGAGGGTTATGGCAGCGGTGGGCGGCGGGGGTGTCCCACCGCGGGGCAAAGTAGACTAGGTGATGTTAGCTGGCTATGTAATTGGAAAGGCGAGAGGGGAGGACTGTTACTCTACGGGACCATTTTAGCATGGTTGGTTATATTATAGTGCTGGTGGAGAACTGTAAGGGTGAGTGGAGAAGATGTATGGAGGGGGTAAAGCTTTGAGGTGAAAGTTTTTTTTGGCATGAGGAAAAGTTTGGCATAGTATGGGGCAGCTGTTGGGTCTTGATAGATGGATGCGAGTAGGAGCATAGGTCTTTCATTTGTTTCGTGAGCGAACTGGGGGTTTGCCCTTTCCTAAAGTTGGTCATTTTGTAGGGGAGTTATTGACAGATTATGGAGAAATTGAACCTGGGAATACCCTCGTGGGCTGCATCTATGCCCACGGTGTGTTAGGGGTGCTTCTTGATATACCGCCTGCAATTTTCGTGGTGATTGCTGAGTATGTTCGGGTAATGACGTGCTCATAAGGTGTCACTCGTGTGTATTCTGGGCCTGTTGCTTGTTGGAGAGGGCGCATAGCGGGAGGCGGTAAAGGTTCAGAAGCACGCTATCCAGACAGACACTGATAACCTCAAAGTGCCAGATACCACCTCACCGCTCCCCGCAAATGGTGACAAAGGATGGGAAGGTACACAAGAGCCGAACCAAGTCTGAACACCGCTTTCAGAGAGGAGAGACAGTGATACAAGAAATTGGCCAGGAAACTACTAACGTTAGCCAGGTGGGGCTGGGTAAAGAGGTTTATGATGTAGACTATGGGGTGGACAGATAGTAGTTGGGTTGCGGGGGACTGGTTCCAGGGTGATCTCAGTGCTCCTAATCACCTAACCGTCCCCCCTTGGGTGTAGGACGGAACCGAGTATAGGATCGGGCGTCCTATGTAATGCGGCAAACCGCTCTGTATGACTTGGTAGGGCCCGCCGCCCATCCCAAGGACGGCCGTCATGCGATCTTGCCATCCGGGACGGACTGGGGGAAGCTGCCTAGTCTCACCCGGGGCTCCCGGCAAACCCCGCCGGGCTTTCGGGGCACTGAGACCTTTGGAGATACTGGCTCTGCTCTGTGAAACTGCAGACATTTTAAGAGGTCTCCAATAGGGGGGTTTTTTTTACCCTATCCGTGGCCTTCGGTTCTTACCAGGTCGCTTTTTCCCTCTTGGCTTCTATCGTGTTTCTAGTAGCCTATCCCCTGCGCGATCCTCAAGAATCCAGGGGCCGCCGTGGTGGCATAGAGGCAAACTGCCAAGAGCCCTCCATCTGACCTGGGGGTATAACGTGGTCTGTTGCGGTCACCGTAAAAAAGCCATGGTCGTCGTCACCGAGGGCGATAGTGGTAGACCTGACTATGCGAGACATTATTGTGCTGTGGTATCGTACCAGAGGGGCGTCGGAGACCTGGAAAGGATGACTGGGAGCAGCTGTGACGAGCTCTATCTTGCAGCTTCTAGGTATTTTGTGTCATTTCCCTTTTATGACAATGTCTGAGATCCGATCTAAGTAGTTGCTTACTTACCTGTTAACCCAGTACACTCTTCGATATCGAACTTGTTATCCTCCCAGTTCATCACTCGAGTGAAGGATTAGCTAGAGTGTCCAGTGCGCATCCTCCATTCTTTGCTCGGACTTTTTGATGCTACATTTAGAGCTCTCTCTATTCAGCCGAAACAATGAGCAACGTGCAGTAGACCAGCCCCTCATGAAGAGTCAGTATGCTGCCGCAATGCACGGGATCGGAGTGATATACTTCTGGTGAGATTGATAAGCCGGGCACCCCAAAACCCTAGCAAGCATGAGATATCAACGGGATACCGTAGAATCTCGCGAAACTCACTAACCCCGGACCAGGATGTCTTAATACCGGACCAGTAAGATATTGTGTAGCTGGGGATTTTGGCGATTTTGGTTGGCTGGCGCTGGCTGGTATAAATTGGCCTATGAGAAATGCCCTCCAAGACTGGATTCTTCTCTCTCACTGGCCTGGAATTAAGACATCCTTGCCCGGACATAGTGAGTTTCGCGAGATTCTACGGTA
>Ga0307509_10010047_pt1 | contig 11678 bp, 11 predicted proteins | sample 10_EM_MG_FD_202245 | JGI IMG/M metagenome (GOLD analysis project Ga0307509, IMG submission 202245) | Populus trichocarpa ectomycorrhiza microbial communities from riparian zone in the Pacific Northwest, United States - 10_EM | ecosystem: Host-associated > Plants > Roots > Unclassified | place... | reverse complement strand
AGATCTTTCAGTAATTTCGGTAATCTGCTTTTGAGCAGAGAAACTACCATCATTGTCTAGCATTTTATGGAATAAAAGGAGCAACATTTTCGCTTAACTCGTAGACTTCACTTCTTTTTCTCTATCAACTATCAAGTCCAGCATGCATCTCTCTGACAGACAATACGCAAGCATGTTCATCAATGTATTTATTAGAGCATTCCGTTTTCATAATCAAAATTTATTATCACATTAGCAAGCAATTTTGCACATTTTCTGCAGTATGCAAAAGAAGTATTACAACTACAACGATGACACACAACTGTGGTCACTCTGTTTCTGTGGTTAAACTAAACCACAATGATAGATGAGACGCTATTGTCAACCTTCAATTGGGTGAATCTTGAGAATAATGAGAATCCTATGAACACAGAAAATGGCTAGCTTTAATTTAGCTATTGCTTTTTCTACCGCTGCAATAGCTGCACAATGTATTGCCTTCAATTAGCATCTGAGGTTGCATCTTTCATCCCCAAGGCATCAACCCCAAAGGCATCGGCTAAATTGAAGTTCAGATTGTTTCTCATGGTTCTTGTCCTCCCAACTCCTCCATCACCCTTTCTCATCATTGCAGCAAACTCCCCATAATCTATTCGCCCATCCTGCAAAAAGTAGCATTCTAACATCATCGAATTTGGGACTTGGGAGCTTAAAAGACTTTATGGTTAACAAAAGCAGTGCCGGTTATTTTATTCATCATGAGACACGGAGAACAAAACTCATGCAATTTCAGGCAGATGTTGAGTGATCCAGACTACATCAATATGGGCATCTAGCACCCACACCGTCAATAGAAACCACCTTATGGTTGGGAAGAAGAACAGATTTAAGTCTGAATTCATAATCTCCTGGCCTGATGCTTCATCAACAGTAAACCAAGACCGACCCTAGGAAAGAAAATGCAAGATTTTCTTACCACTTTTCTAGATTTTCTTTTCCATCTACAATCTGTGGATTCTTCTAGAACAATCATCATGATCCAGAAAATCAATTTCCACCTTGCTACCAACTGCTTAGATCTCATATTTGCAAACAAAGGGCTGTTTCAACCAAACTTCAGGCCCACAAGCAATACATTAATTATACTGGGTGGCTCATATAACCACCATTAAACTTTTATCCGAAGGTAAAAGGTCAGATAGGTTGTCAACCCATTATAAGGAACTAATAACGAAGCAATTGTGGTGACAATAATGGCACTGACGATGAAGATTATATATACCAATTAGGATTATATAGGCAAGTGAAACTTTTAGATGTAGACCAAATATAAACATATAGACTTACATTGTCTAGATCAATTTCTTTGATGGTCTCATCCAGATGAACATCACCAAGACCAAAATCTTTGCAAGCCTGTTGAAGCTCATCAATGGTGATGTAACCACTACCATCTTTGTCAAAGTAGGAGAAAGCTGCAACCAAATTGTCCTCTCTGTCCATCTTATTCAAGTGCAAAGTAGCAGCAAGAAATTCACCATAGTCTATTGTTCCACTGTTGTCTATATCAGCCTGTAAAAGTTTTCCATGTGATTAGCAATACAAATCAACAGTTATCCAGACAATCATGTTATTAATATAAAAAATAATGGCCCAACTGTTAGGCTTTCACAATAGATAAAATAAATAATAAAATAAATTATTATTCTACAGTTTCAAATAAGTGTTTACCGCATCCATTAGAGTCTTGATTTCAGCTTCTGTCATCTGAGAACCTACTCTCTTCAAACCATGTTTAAGTTCTTCAAATGTTATTGTCCCACTATTGTCTGTGTCAATCATTTTAAACAACTCTTTCAAACCACCAATTTCTTCTTCAGAAAGTCTTTCTGCTATGACCTAAAAAAAAATGCTCAATGCCATGAATGAAAGCACACTTTATATAGTTATCAGAAAACAGCTGTCCTATCAAAGAAAGACAACAAAGTAAAGGAAATAGTTCCGACCACCAAATTTCATAAAAGCTTTCATGAAACACATCTAGAAAAAACAGAGAACATCATATCCAATTTTTTATCATAGCATGCAAGTTCCTTCATTTCTTAAATCCAACAAAATATCTAAACAGGGCGTGAAAGCTACCACTGTTGCAAACTCGTTTTGTGAACAAATGTTACATGCCCTTTAACAAAACAAGACGTTGCTGCATGTTATGAATGTGCTGATTTAAATTATGCTTTGATCAGTGGTTACACCATCAATGTTGAAGCAAATAGTTTCTCTCCCCCCTCCATCCATCCCATGCACGTCACAAAGGGCTATTAATGGCAGAATTGTTCTAAGAAAAGAAATTGAAGTAGCAGTGAGATAATCCCTTAAAAAGTTTATAAATAATAAGCTTAAGAGAATTGGGTGACTTTAGGGTGTAGAAGCTAATTGTTTCAGGATTCTGAGTTGTACTGTAAACCAATGCTGTTGAGTGTTGACAGGATGTCCATTAGTGAGACCATCAATCAACTGCCCTAGCTACGTTCCACTTAATATGCCGAACAATCAGGCTTCACCATTATTCAATATTAGTGAATCAAATCAAGATAAGAATTTGTGTTTGTAACATGCTTATAGCTTTAAGCATGGTATACTATGGAGAAATTAAGTATGGTGCCTAAAGTGCTGCGCATCCGGTTCTCCAATAGGTAGTGCCACATGGGCATGGAGACATAGGTGAACAGTGCCTATCATACAGTATCTAGGTTAAGTCCTCAGTAATGCTTGCTTTATGTGTCAAGTTTCTCCAAGAATGTGCAGGATGCCTAAGAAGCCAATTGTCTATAAAGATGAAACACATCAGAATATCCTCTTCGGAAGATTTATTACATCACAACACGAACATTGATTGTTAATCATCTTTCTCCTGATCTCACTTCTGTGCTTATAATATGGATACCACAATTTTTTCACGGTTTCGAAGTTTAAATGAATCCTAAACTAGATGCCTCAAATAGTGAAAAAAGTGCATGGGTGTTGAACATTATCAAACCGGTTAAGTACAGCAAGAACATAATGAAGAAAAAAATGAAACTCTTCTTCTACATGACATACTAAAATTCAGTGAAACCCGTTCAAAGGATGACAAATATGTAAGAAACATACCTATATATTACATACAATAGTGTCTAAAAACTGGAAAAAAAATCTTCAACACTATAGTATTTTACTATTAGAAACAAGCAAGCAACTATCTGTCACAATTGATTCAGTGCATCCAACTATTAAAGCTTAATTTTAGTTGTTTTGCCTCTTTTTCCCATGGACATTACTTAAACCAGCTACTTTCACTTTCTAAAGATTAACTGAATCGTTAAGTTGCTATCAAATTCCTGTGGCAAAATTTATTATACATACAAAACTCTAATGATGACAGGAAAAGCAAGGATAAGACATACACGCAAAGCCATCTTTTTAAGTTTATTCATTGCCGAGAATTGCTTCAGACGTGACAATACTGCAGAATCAAGAGGTTTGTCTGGAGCAACCCTGTCATCTACAATCCATGGGTTACCTGATAGTACAAACAACCACTGTTATGTCTTGAACAAGATTAACAGCTTTAGCAAGGGTAGGACATATCTGCACTCCTACTACATGGAAGTCCAAAACTAAAGTCCCAGTGCAAAAGAATGAAACCACTTACACAAGACTTCATGAGCAGTAATCCTTTGCCTCGGATCCCTCTCAAGCATCTTTCTGACCAAATCTTTTGCACTTTCTGAGATATTTGGCCACGGATCAGATTCTAAATCTAGTTTTCCTTGTAAAATCTGTCTGAAGATTCCTGATTCTGTTTCTGCAAGTATTAGGAAAAAGTAAATACCCTTCATATAAAAAGAAGACAGGCAAAAACTATCTACTTTGTTGCAAGTCTAAAACTGCAAAGAACAAGAGAAAATATGAACTAGGATCGCTACCTGCCCAAAAAGGTGGAACCCCGCTTAATAGGATGTAAAGGATAACACCCGCACTCCAGACATCTGCTTGAGGTCCATAATACTTTAGCAAAACCTCTGGTGCAACATAATATGGACTCCCAACTACATCATAAAAATACTGTCCTGTAGGGAAAAGGAATAGTAAAGAAATTAACCAACCATACATCTTTGACAAAGCAATATTCAGAAACTAAGGGAACACTTAAGCATATGCATAATTCCAGTCACCTCAAGTTAGAAAGAGCAGAAGAAAACAATGCACATAAGTTTCTTTAAGAGGTTATAAACCCCATCCATATACTCAAATAATAGCGTTATATTTGATGTACAAGACTTTTATGAGGGAGCATCCTCATTCTAACTAATTCTATAGCAATTCCCTTATATTTCCATTTGTCTTTGCTGACAGGTTATTGTTACAGTGAAAAATAGGGATGCAGGTAAAAGAGAAAAAAGCAAGATTGAGAAAGCAAAATAAAGGAAATAAATAATAGAAGCCCAAGGCAGAAAATATAACACCCTAAACTAGCTCATCTGTATCCATTTTGAAAGGTGATAGAACAGCAAGAACCTATCCAGTAGTCCAAAGTCCAAACGGAAAATGAACAAATACAGAATTCCTGAAATGATGCTCTGGTCCAAAAATAAGGTGAAAGTTTTTAGTCGGGCAGATCACAGACTGAACCAAATGTTTGTACAAGAAAGAAGAAATGATGGCAAAATACAAATAGCAATTCCAAGAAACAAGAAATAACATTCTTCTAAACAAATAGATGAAAATCACATAACACGGATGAATTAGAAAAACAAGGAGCAAGAAAAATGAAATTTCTAGAGCAGATAAATAAATAGAAGATAAGCTTCCATAAAACACACTCAGTTCGAATAATCTAATCCAAGAAAGAACAGGAATGAAACCTGAAAACTTAGAAATTAATTTAAAACCAGCCTTTCTTCTAATAAATCGCAATCACAGGAAATTCACAATCAAATAATGAAATTTATAAATATTTATTCCAAGATTCCAAGACAACATAGAATGCAAGATTACCAATCACACAGTAGGGTTTCAAAATCAACTAAAAGAAAAACCAAAAGAAACCCCATTTCACAAAATGAGAGATCAAAACCACCATTTCGAAAGAAGAAACACAAGAAGTAAAGAAAAACCAACCTGGCTTGTAAAAGACAGAGAGGCCGAAATCTGTAGTCTTGAGCTTGGCATCATCACCAGGTTTATCAAACAAGAAGTTCTCAGGCTTAAGATCTCTATGCATAACCCCCAAAGAATGACAATACTCAACCACCCCAATTATATTTTTGATCAAGTTAGCAGCCTCTTTCTCACTATACTGACCCCTTTCCACGATCCTATCAAAAAGCTCACCACCTTCACATAACTCCATGACCAAATGTACAAACATTGGATCCTCATAAGTATCCTTAATTTGCACCACATTTGGTTGCCCTGATAAATGGTGCATGATCTGGATCTCTCTATAAACATCCTCATAGTCTTCTTTACATAAAAGCTTCCTCTTTGGAATTGATTTGCAGGCATAAAGATTGTTGCTTGCTTTATGGGTACATAGATATGTGGTTCCAAATTGACCCTGCCCTAGTTTCTTGCCTAACAAATAATGGTCTCTAAGTCTTGGGGTTTGGTGTGGTAAGACTGAGGTTGTGGGCTTTCTTATTGTTGGTCTTGCTCTTGGTGCTGGTGCTGGTTCTGCTGTTGACGGTGGTGGTGGTCTGGTGGTTTCTTCATTCATTTTTGTGGAAAAGACCGAAGCTTTTTTGGGTTTTTGGATCCAAAGAGACTGTTTTTGATTTCTTTGCGTGTTTTCTTGAAGAAAGAAAGAGAGAAAGAAGGGAAGGGGCTGGTTGCTTTCTTGTTTGATTTTGATATCATGGGAGCTGAAATGGCATTCCAATTCAGGATTTATATATCTATAAATATATAATTTATTTTTGTTTTTGCGGGCGTGGGATTAGGATTATGTGGGGCTCCATTTATTGGATTGGTGGACTCCAAATAGTTTCTGCCAGTGCTTTACAGGCCATCGTATATTCGTCTCAGGCTATCAGCATCCATGGAGAGTGAGATAAGCGAGGACCCTACCCTTCAATTATTGTTCTTTCTTTGAATCTTAATTTTAACTCTTGGGGGATTCTCTTAATAGATGATAAAAAAAATGGGAAGCAATTTATATTTTATTTTGAAATCAATTTAAACATCATGACATGATTGGGAACTTCATAATTAACAACAAAAAAAAACTGTTTTTTTATTAATTTACACATCAAACAAGACTAAATTCTCCCTTTTTTTCAAGATTTTATCTGTTTCTTGATGGGCTAATACTTTTTGAGAATTTATTTTTTCTAGATGCTGGTTTTGAAGTGTGAATTCAAAGAAATTAAATAAAAAAACATATTCTTTAAACTGTTATTTTATCTGAGAATGAAAAAATTTGGGACCATTGACTAAGAAGAGGTTTAGATCGTGGAGTTGACCGAGCTTGATGGATCTTAGAGGAAGACTTTGGCAAGGTCTTCATTTACAAGGCTTTCCTGGGGGGAAATCAACTCTCTAAAGAACACCGACTAGGAAGACTTTGGCAAGGTCTTCATTTAATTGTTTTCAAAAGTTTAACAATTAAATTTGGGGTAATACCACATTAATCCCCCATCCAAATTCGTTAATATTTCCATCCAAGGTAACTACTAGGAATGACGTGTAACGTACTGCAAACAAGTTTATGGACCGTAAGATATGAAGCTTGACGAAAATAATGATAACGTAAGATCTGGCTGGTTAGATAGAGCTTAAATTTAGTTTTGTGGCTTCAGCTAGGTTTGGTTATTTTGTGAAAAAACCGGTTTAAACCTGTTCAGCTTGGTTTTTCTGGTTTGGCTCGGTTTGACTCGGTTTTTTTTCCAGTTTGGCTCAGTTTGGGTTCGATTCGGTTTTTTCGGTTTCAGGTTTTTAAAACCGAACCGGTCGGTTTTTTAAAAATTCTAATCGGTTTAATTGGATTTTTTCACGGTTTGATTTTTTCAATTATTTTTTTTTTAATTTTCTCAATTTAACTAATTTTTTATTTTTTTTTTTTTTCACCTCTACTATATACTACCTCCGAGAACGTAGCTGAGGAATGGGTAATAGTTGAAGGGTTGGTGTGCACGTTGGGGTCCCAATTGATAATAAAAAATAGAGAAATTGGTAATAGTTTGGGACTATTACGCCCAATGAGACAAATCCTTTTGGGGGACAATTTGATTGAAAGAAAACAAATATACATGATAATTAAACTATGGTAAATTGTCCTGCTCTTTGGTTTTTTTGTAGAGAGGACTCACAGAGACATACATCTTTTCTAGAGGGAGCATTTCTTTTTTTTTTTTTTACGTGGGGTGTCCGGGCCAGCTTACGCGCACCACGACTATTCCCCACGGCCTACTGGACACCCTGCAAGCCCAGGAGCAGGTAAGGCACCGCGGGGGTGACAGGCATGCATATAGAGGGTCGAACCCGGAACGGGAGCGGAACAAGTCACACGATTAACCACAGCAGCCCTCAAGTGTGCATTTCTTCATATTTGTAACAGAGCATGAGGCATGAAAAACAAGATTACTCCTCGTGCTTTGGAGTGCGAATACGGTTATTTTTCAAAGTATTTTTTGTGCTGAAATGCATCAAAATAATGTTTTTTTATTTTTAAAAATTATTTTTGAGATTAGCACATCAAAACGATCCAAAACATACTAAAAAAAATTAAATCTTTTAGAAACGCGGTACAAACAGCCACTTAATAAAGCAAATCCCACATCTTAATTTAGATCACCAACAAATTAAAAAGTATTTGAAAGTGTAGTAATGATTGCAATTTAAATTGTATTTTGTTTAAAAATATATTAAAATAACATATTTTTTTATTTTTAAAAAAAAATTATTTTAACATTAACACATTAAAATAATCTGAAAATATAAAAAAAAAATTTAATAAAAAATTTAAATTTTTAAAAAACAAAATTTCAACCTCATTATCAAAGTATAAAGCTGCATGGATGGATCAGTGCATGCCAAGATTTCTCTAAAAGCACAATCATTCACACATAAATTATCAATCTACCCAGATAAGTTATCGATAGCTTACCAACCATCTTACCTTGTACAGAACAGAATTGATGGCTATTTTTTCTTTTCTCTAACACAACCTGCTGATTCTTTCTTCTCTTAGAAAACGAAGATGGGACCCTAAAGAAAATGCATGATAAATTTAGTGTTTATGTATGGAGTTCTGGGTTTTATCCACCCATATAGCCGTTAAACTCAGCTTAATCAAAGCGGATTAATTCATGAAATTTAAGATTTGAAATCTGGTTCGAGCTAAGCATCTAGATGAATTGGACAAGATTTTGACCCGATAAAATGCAGTCAAGATTAACTCAGCTAAATTCCAGTCTTGATACCATTATTTGTCTCGAGCAGGGATACTTGTCTGCTCCCACAAACAACTGTCTTCCACTCCCACAGACATTGCCAGCTCTCCTTGTACTATTATTTGTCTCGAGCAGGGATACTTGTCTGCCCCGTGATGAAAATCATCTATTTTGACAAGATCCTCAAATAGAATTCGTCTTCACAGCAGTGCTTTTGCACTCATCTTTTCGTTCTGAACGTGGCACGCATCTTATTAAGTTATTTTTTCCCATGGCAGGTTTCGCTTGCAAAATTTACTCCGGATTTCGTTCGCCCAAGAAATTCAGTGGCTTGCATTTATATGAGGAAACCCAGAAGTCAAAGAACAATACTACTACGTGCAAACGTCTTCTCTCTTGATCTTTTCCAGCTGGTGGATGGATTAAAGTCAATTCTGATGGGGCTCTGTGACTAAGCAGGTTGCAGCAGGGAGTGTTCTGAGAGATGATAAGGCTGGCTGCGGGGGTTTTTTTTTTCCTAATCTTCAAAGAAGAGCTTTTGGGAGGTGCTGACTGGCTTTGGCTCGGAAAGAGGGCTACAGGATGGTTGCCGAACAAATGTTTTTTTTTATGTAAAAAATAATAGGTTAAAAAAATATTAAGTCTCGAGTCATTGTTAAAAGTGACAATTTAAATAATACAAAAATAAACAAAACAAAAAACTGACAAAAAAAACAAAAAAAAAACCATACCCGAGCATATTTAAATTATCAAACAACTCAATGTTAACGTAACTGAAAAAAATTGAAAAAAATGAGTCAAACTTCAATAAGAAAGACAGAAAACATCAGTTTAAAAGGGGGGGAAACCAATCTAGGCGAACCTTCTAAACCTAGTATAATTTAAAACACTTGCAACTTGCTAAATTATAAACCTAAGTTCAATCAAGAAACTTAAATGTCATCCAAATTAAGTTTAAAGGGTAGAATCGTTGAAAAAACTATTAATAAAAAAACTTATAAAAGAAAAAAGAACAACAAAAAAATGGGGCTAAAATTTGACAGGAAAAAACCCAATAAGGATGAAATATGAAAAAAAAATATCCCAAACAAAAAAAATGCAACTAAAAAAATTAGGACCAAACTTGAAAGTTTAAACAATCATATGGGGGAGAAATTGAAAATCATTTGTAATATGATACATCATTTATAGATTAAAAAATAATAAAAGATGAAATAGAAAAAAAATTGTTGGAGGCTAACTCAATAGAACCAAACAAATAACAAAACAAAAATTAAAAAGAAAGAGAATTAAACTGAAAAAAATAACAAAACAAAAGTTTAAAAAAAGAGGATAAAAATAAGAAAATATCAATTTAGAAAAAAGAAAAAAAACAGAGCAAACCTGACAAACCTTGTAAACCTGATTTAATCTCTAAAAATTACATCCCGTGAAATTTTTTACCCGGATTCAATCAATAAGCATAATTCTCAACCAATTTAATTTCAAATGATGAGACCGGTAGGGAAAATATTAAAAACAACATGCAAAAGCAACGAAAAGAATGAGGATGAGATTTGATAGTACAAACCCAAGGAGGATGTAATTTAATGAAAAAATAAAATAAATATCAATTAAAAGAATAAGGATCAAATTTTAAAGATTAAAAAAATCATAGGGGGTGAAATTAAAAACATTTATAAAAACCAAGCAAACTTGGACAAATATTCTAAACATGGTCAAATATTAAAAAACTTTCAACGTATGAAACCCTGGATTCGGATCCTATCAAGAAATTTATTATAAGCCAATTTAAAATTTAAAAATTTAAAAACTTGTCAAAGTAAAAAAAAAAAAACAAAAAAAGCCTCGAGCAAGCCGAGTAGCCAAACCGGGTAAACAAATCAAACACATGACCTAAGACATGAAATTGAGATGACTTTATAAATAGGAAAGCAAAAAAAAAAATAACATAAAAAAATATTCAAAAAATTGCTTTCAAAGGGGATAAAAGTCGACTCGAGCTAATCCTTTAAATTTATGATCCATATCATTAGACCAAGGTGATCCCATTAAAAGCAAACCCAGAAAAAAAAATTCTTAATCAAACAAATATTGAGGGATAAAATTGAGAAAAAAATCAATAAAAAAACATAGCAAAAAAAAAAGCAATTAAAAGAATTAGGACTAAATTCAACATAAAATTTAAATGAAATTGAATGTTTAGGGAAAAATCAAATGAAATTAAATGTTTATGTATGGAATTGTAAAAAACAAATCCATTAAGAAAATGATTAAAAAAATAACAATTAAAAGAATTAGGACTAAATTTGACATAAAAATTAAATGAAAATAAATACCTAGGGGTGGAAATGAAAAAAAAAACAAATCAATCAAGAAAATAATTCAAAACAAAACAAAACAAAACAAATAGCAATTAAAAGAATGATGATCAAATTTAAAAATAAATTTAAAAAAAATCAAATAATCAGGGATGAAATCGAAAATAAAATCCAATTAGAAATACTTAATGTGAATAAAAACAATTGTAAATAAGAGAAGAGGGACTAAATCAAAAGAAAAACTAAATTAAAGGGATGATATGATTTTTTGCATGGCCAGCATGCAATCTGAGGAAGAAAGAGAAATAAAAGAAAAGCAATTTCGCACCAAAGCACACCGAATCATCCAGAGAAAAAGAGGATGTTGAGACTAATCCAATAATATGACGGAATTACGGTTACAACTACTGGAGCCATCTGCACGTGCTGCTAAAAGGCAATGAAAAGACTAATGCGTGTGATGCACAAGTTAACAATCTTTTTTACAAAACCAAAAATACTCTTAGAACTAACGAAGAAAATTAGTGTTTTGGATAATAATGATTACTCTCATATGGTCAAGCATGTTCATCATCTATTGCAGCAACAATAAAAGGTCAAGCATGTTCATCATCTATTGCATCAACAATAAAAGGACACTGGATAATAATGATGTGTGGATTTGCTCCTTTCGCTGTGCATCTCTTAATAACAACACCTTCATGAGAGAAAAAAGAGAGCCATGTTCTGAATAATTAACACAATCATATACAAATCCAGATGAAATCAACTTTTTGGCTACTTTTTGGGGTCTAATCTGAGGAGGTCTATTTCAACTATGGCAAAAGAAAATTATACATGTATTCCTTAAAAATAATTAACACAAACCTTTTTTTTGCTTGCGTATATACATGATAATATCGTTGTAAATGATATTTAAAAGTTATTAACATGTTTTTTTTAG
>Ga0307509_10010046_pt1 | contig 11681 bp, 9 predicted proteins | sample 10_EM_MG_FD_202245 | JGI IMG/M metagenome (GOLD analysis project Ga0307509, IMG submission 202245) | Populus trichocarpa ectomycorrhiza microbial communities from riparian zone in the Pacific Northwest, United States - 10_EM | ecosystem: Host-associated > Plants > Roots > Unclassified | place... | reverse complement strand
TAACTCTAACGACATAAGATCTACCCTCAACTCTAATCCTCCAATATATAGTTTTACCCCTCTATAAATATCATCAATATGTATATTCTCTCCCAGAGGTGTACAAACCATCACCCCTACAGCCAAGTTACTAGATAACACATGCAGGTTATTCACAATTATATAAGATACAAAGGAATGACTAGCTCCAGGATCAATTAAAGCATAAACTTGCATTGTATCTAACTGTAAAGTACCTGCCACCACATCGGGTACAACTCTCACATCCTCGTAGGTCATGTGATATACCCGACCCTGAGTCCTCCCCTCCTGATTTCTAGGCCTCCCACAAGTAGCACTCGTTCCTGACTGGGTAGGCCTGATAGGACGATCAACTGTCACTGATTGTTGTTGGCTCTGAACCTCAATCCTCTGACCATGGACTCCCTTGGTGGTTTTACGAGGACAATCCTTCTTCCTGTGACTCATGTCTCCACAATAGTAATAGCCTCTACCTACATGCGGGCACTCTCTCCATCGATGCCCCTCACCTTTACAAATATAACATCTCTCTGGTATCACAGAGCAATATCCAGGGTGTCGCTGCTCACACCTCTGACAAAATGGATATCCTGGTCCCTTCTGCTCTGTAGACCCTCCAACAGTTTTGACTCCCTGTCTATAGTGTTCTCCCCAAGCTCCTATTCCACTGTCCTGTCTAGATCTTCCTGAGCTTCCTCATGGGGTGAAACTTTCACCTCTTCTCTGGAACTGTCCTGATGATTGCCTGCTCTTCCCTTTCTTTGGGAGAGGAGGTCTCCCAATCAAAAACTCAAAATCTCTCCTTTTAGCTCCCATTGCCTGACTCTACTCAACCACTGGCTTCGGGGTATCCTTTATTACCCTCTCCACACCCTAAGCAGCCCGTACCAATTCCCGCACAGACTGAAACTGCATGGCTATCAATATCATCCTCAATTCTCGCCTCAGTCCATCACGGAACCTCTCCACCCTGTGGCACTCTGTGGGAAGGTAAGTGGAGGCAAAAGCTGTTAAATCCTGAAATCTCCTCTCATACTCCAAAACTATCAAATCTCCCTACCTCAAATCCAAAAACTCATGTTCTTCCTCCCTCCTATGCTCCCAAGAATAGTACCTCTCCTCAAACTCTTCATGAAAATCCCTCCATCTCAATACATCCCCTGATCTCCTCTCTCTGATGGTATCCCAATAAGAGTGGGCACTTTCAACCAATAGTTGAGTCACACAATCCACTCGTAGCTCCTCTGGCACTTGCATCTGATTTATAACTCTTTCCACTTTCCTCAGCCAATGCCCAGCAACCTCAGCATCCTCTTCGCCACGGTAAGTCATACAACCCATTTTCAATCAATAGCTGAGTCATGCAATCCACCCGTAGCTCCTCTGGCACCCGCATCTGATTTATAACTCTTTCCATTTTCCTCGGCCAATGCCCAGCAACCTCAGCATCCTCTTCGCCACGGTAAGTCATACAACCCATCTCTTTCATACCCTTCACCCAATGCACTATGGTGACTACTCCCCCTGACCTAAGAGCTGTACTGGAGGCTCCCGCTGCCATTCCTGCTGCTACAGCTCTCACTATATGTTCCATAAAACAGGATTCAAAAATGGGTTTGCCCAGCTACCGGTGCCACTGGTGGGGGTATATTATCTCCCCCTTGTCTGTCTGATACTTAGGGCATTGATATATCTGCCTGACGGGGCAACGAATCTTCTCGAAGTCTCACTAACTCGCCCTTTTCAGAGTACACTAATGTTGTAGGTATACGAGAGGAGGTGTCTGCCAAGGGATCCCAGTCTGGATCACTTTCATTACAAAAACTCTGATCACTTCCCCGAACTGAGGATGGATCAGTCCTGGCTCCTTGCTTTGTCCTCACCATCCTGAAACACATTTCAAAATCCTATAATTATTCATGTCCCCAGAATAGCAACCTGAGCTTGGATACCAGAATGTAACATCCCCCATTTCGGGATAAAGACAACAATCTCATGTCAATCGAAAAACAGAGTAATTAATTTTTTTTTCTATATATATATATTCATGGTGTTCGTGTTAAAGTCTACCGAAGTTTTGAAGGAATCTCCCTTATACCAGAAGGTCCCAAGTTATCGACATTTAACTTGTTTACACTTCTAATAACCTGCATCTCCTAACTCAATCCCAACCCAATCATCCTAGGTCTCAATCCCACAAACATCATCATACATATCAACCACAATATTTATGATATACATTATATAACAAATATCATTATGGATGGATAAAAATATGAATACGCATACATGAAACATGATGAACTACAGAGTTAAGTTCATTTAATCAAGTTTAAACATTAATTATACAAATTAAGTTATACAAACATGTCCATGTTTACAAAATACAAGGGTATACTCCCTAGAACCTAGATTACAAGAAGTTAAAATAAGCTAGGATCTACTCCTGTCGTGCATGCGATGGTCCTGAAACAAAATGCATATCATTGAAACATGAATATCACAATAAATATAACAACATAAATATCTAACAATTTAAAAAGGGCAACATGCATTCATATTTTGTTTACTTCTCCCTTCTGGTTTTCATTAGAATCTTATTCTTGTTCAACTACTAAAAACTGTTTCCCCTCCCATTATCAACTTCCATTCCAGATTTTATAAGATCAATCATGATTATTTCTGCTTAACACATTACCGATACCAATTTCATTGATATCATCATCATCATCACCCTGTAAGAGTTGATGCAAGATGATCCCCTTACCCGGGATCCTAACATACACTAAATGTATGCTCGACAATACACGGTGATCCCCTTACCCGGCATACACTAAATGTATGCTAGTCAATACATGGTTGATCCCCTTACTCGGGATCCTAATATACACTAAATGTATGCTAGCCAAACCTGGCGATCCTCTTGCCCGGGATCCTAACATACACTAAATGTATGCTAGTTCATGCCCCAAATCACACTTCTTATATTTCCTTTATCACCGATAATTTCATCACTTAACAATTCACACAACAACCTTTCACCTTGAATACACATACATTCAGAATACTATCCAAAATATCAACATTATTATGCAAACTTTCCTCCTTTCACCTAATATCCAACATTTGATAATGCATATTTCACATTGGTATCATATTAAATCATGGAATTTACCTAGAAGGTAAAGGTGTGATTCACCTACCTGCAATAGAAGCTCTACTCGTGCTCCCCTGCTGCTGCTGTTGCACCACGCCTGTGGTCCCTCCTACACATCACAGGTTTATCTCATAAATTTTCCTTACTTAAGGATATGTTTTATAATAACCATATCAACAACCAATAAGTCTTTCTTTCAGTCATTTCTTAATATTTTACGTTTTTCCTCATTACACCTATTAATATTGTCGTTCTTTGTCCAACCATAGTTATCAGTCCTTTATTTATATTTAAACTGTTACTGTTTAAATCTCGAACTGTTACTGTCTAGACATTTGATTGTTACTGTCCAATAGTTATTGTCTTGACATTGAACTGTTATTGTCCGCCATCTCTTCAGATTTTTAACTATATCTAGAGTTATAGAACTCCGTTTCAAGCAAGATTGGTCTCGTTGGAAAGCTAAGACACGAGGCTACAAGTTCTCTGAAGGAAGAAGAACCTAGTTCTGCCTCTAAGACAGTTATAATTTCTCATTAACAAACATTGGATTGTTACTGTCCAACCGTTACTGTCTTGACATTGAATTGTTACTGTCCGACCTCTCCTCAGATTTTTAACTATATCTAGAGTTATAGAACTTCGTTTCAAGCGATATTGGTCTAGTTGGAAAGCTAAGACACAAGGCTACAAGTTCTTTAAGGGAAGGAAACCCAATTCTGCCTCTAAGACAGTCAAAATTGCTCATTAACAAACATTGGAATGTTACTGTCCCACCGTTACTGTCTTGATATTGAACTATTACTGTCCGACCTTTCCATTTACACACAACACTTAAAGTTATTTAATTTTATCAACTAATACTTGTTCCTCAATTCAAGTCTAAGAACTAGAATCTATAATTCAACATCCAAGCATCAATTTATAATCGATTTTGAATCGACTCATAAAACCATGTTTAGAACACCTTACCCGATAAGAATCAAGGTTCGATCTTCAACTCCCTCATTTTCTTTCTAATGACAGCCGACCCTCCCCTCTTCTCTTCTTGTTCAAATTTTCTTGTTAATCCTTTGCCCACAAGTGTTTATTCTACCTATAACCCTTAATCTTGGATGGGTTCTAGAAATTTTGGTGTTTCTCTCTTGATTTGTAAAAATGGATACAAAAATTCCTTATTTTCTTTCCTTACGGTTGCTGTAGATTTTTGGTGAGAAGAGGAGTATTTATGCTCTATAATTATTCTTATTTTTATTTAGGCCTTATTTTCTTTAAGTGTATTAATTTTGCCCCCACATCTTTTTTTCTTCTTATAATTAAGTTATACCTCTTTTCTTTTCTTATAATTTCACCCCACAACTTTTACTATAGTTTATTTTCTTTAATTTAATCCAGCCTTGATTTTTCCCGGGGTTTACATTTTATGTCAGAATTTCCCAAAGAGAGGAAAGGGAATGATGCAATATGAGTCATCATAGACCGCTTTACGAAGTTCGCGTTATTCCTGCCCATAAAGATGACTGATTCACTAGACAAGCTTGCCAAGATTTACATAAACGAGGTGGTACGACTCCACAAGATTCTGGTATCCATTGTCTTGGATCGAGATCCTAGGTTCACCTCCCGACTTGGCCAAGCATGCAACACGCCTTGGGGACAAGATTGGATAAAAGCATTACGTTTCACCCCCAAACCAATGGCCAATCAGAAAGAGTCATTCAAGTCTTAGAAGATCTATTAAGGGCGTGTGTCCTAGAGTTGGAGGAAATTAGGAAGAGTATATAGCATTGGTGGAGTTCACATACAACAATAGTCACCAAGCCATAATGAGGATGGCCCCATTTAAAGCCTTGTATGGTAGGAGGTGCAAGACTCCTTTATGTTGGGAAGAAATTAAGGACAGGAAGTTGTATGACGCGGAATTGGTTCAGTTCACCACGGAAAAAGTGAGAACCATCAAAGATAGAATAAAAGCTGCCCAAGACAGATAAAAAAAGCATGCAGATGGGAGGAGGAGACCCCTCGAGTTTAGTGTAGGGACCAGGTATTTCTAAAGGTAACCCCGTGGAAGAACATGTTGAGGTTTGAATTGAAAGGAAAGCTAGCCCTTCATTTCATCGGACCCTTTATTATGAAAGTAGACTTGCCCCCGTAGTTAGCCAAGGTCTATGATGTGTTTCATGTCTCTTTATTATGAAAGGCCAACGTGGATCCCACCCGAGTTCTACCTCAAGTTCCGGTAGAAGTCAAGGAAGACTTAATGCTTGAGGTAAGGCCTACAAAAATTCTAGATCATGGAGTGAAAGAACTATGGAATAAGAGGATTCCCATCATCATAATTTTATGACAAAGCGCCCAAATAGAAGAAGAAACCTAAGAGAGGGAGTCCGAAATGAAGAACAAATACCCCAAATTATTCGAACAACCAGGTATGGAACGTGATACCTCCTTAAATTTTGATGATGAAATTTATATTAAGTGGGGGAGAATGTAAAAACCAAACAAAAGTTAGCGTTAGACCAACCTATGCTAGGAAAAAAGTGGAGAAGATAGGCCGACCTATTTTAAGGAAAATGGTGGGGGGAGGAACTGGCCTATCCTAGAGGATATAACTAACCCTAAGATGACCCAATAAGAGAATAGGAACCAATGATAACCAGCACCCAACCACCCCCTCTCATTTAAGAGGGGTATAAACGCAAGAGGAGAGAGAAGGTGACCCTTCCTTTTCCTAAAAACCGGACAACAAACACCACTGCAGCAGCCACCCTCCCAAGAAGAAAACCTAACAACCAGCTGTATGTGCCTTCTTTGAGCGTTAGAGAGGAAATAAGAGTAGTGAAAAAAGAAATAACCTAAAGAAAACCATAAAAGGAGAGTGGGCTAGAAGGGTCGGCTGCTGCAACAGAAAAGGAAGAGAAGAAAACCAAAAGGAAGAAGCAAAACCACCATCAAAACCTACACCAAGACTGTCCAAAAATGTAAGGTAAGACCAACATCATTTCCTTGGCTGGGTATTACCCAAATTTTGAACAAAAGGGAAGGGAAAGAACTCAAGAATGAGAGTTTATGACCTTTACATTTTGACTCCAGATTTAGCAAACTAGGAGTGGCAAACCTAAGTGTAATGATGGACAAATGAAAACATGTATAGATTCTTACAAAAAATGAATGAGTATGTTTGATTTTGAATGTGTAAACCTAAGCAAGGGGTTGGCCAAATGGAAGGGGTGAATGACATGAGGAATGGAATAAAGAGATACATGAATTGTAACCTTATTGAACTTCTAAAGAAATATTGAAGCTTAAATAGAATGTAAATTGATGTTTATGTCTTAATTCTCACAAATGATTGATGAATTTATATGGAATATGAAATGAAATGATGAAAAGGCATGAATTGTGATCTTGTTAGACTCCTAGGAACATTTTTATGCTAGAACTGAAATTATATTGATGTTCATGCTTTGATTTTATTATGAGATTGATGAATTTACATGAATATGGTTCAAGTGAATGAAAATATGGTTGTGGCATGATTGTTGTAATTATATTTGTAATAAAAAAAAATGACTAATTGCATATGTAAACTAGGGAGAAAATGGGCAATAATGTTCGGTCAATGAAAAGAGAGTGAAGGTCGTGAAGGAAACTATGCATGATGAACATATTCAAAATGACATAAGATAGAATGGAAATAGAACCCTTATGAGTTGTAGAATTGTTATTAGTTATGTTGATACATTGTCATGATACAATTGAGAATGTAATAATGCATGGTTGTAGCAATGCTAGGTGCCGATATTAGAAGTGATGATTTGGGAGAAAAAAACCTTGGTAAATGAACATACGGAGATGTTTTTGTATTGTTTGATAATGTAAGATGAATGGAGTGTGATTCGGTGAGGTCCTATGTCAAACTAGGTTGAGAAACATTGGTAGGGGGAAAGCTTTTTGTAAACCTTATGCTTGGTCGAAGAAAAGAAATAGAAATAGAACCAGAAACAACTCCATCATCACTGCTGATTTTTGAATCGGTAGCGACATGGATTGCGTTGATGATTTCTAGGTTGGCAATGACTCAATTTTCGTCAACGATATCTACATCAGCAGTAGCTTATGTGCGCTTATGATTTCAGCGTCAGCCGTAGAACTGGGTTACGTTGATGATTTTTGGGTCAGCAACAACTCAATTTTTGTCAATGATTCCTGAGTCAGTAGTAATCTATGTGTGCTGATGATTTTAGCATAAGCCGTAGAACTGGGTTAAGTTGACGATTCTAGGTCAGCAGTAACTCAGTTTTCATCAATGATTTCTGAGTTAACAATAGACTATGTACGCTAATGATTTCATGCGTCAGCCGTAGGACTGAATTTCACTGATGAATGTTGTGTCCCCAGCAAATAAGTTTTTGTTGACGAATTCTATGTCACCAGCGAATCAGTTTTCGCTGATGAATTCTGCGTCACCAACAAACTAGTTTTCACTGATGATTTTCTACAGCAGACTTCCATATGAGAATTGATTTAATGTTTGTAACGATTGCATTGTATGATTGTATATTGTGTGGAACGCTGGAATGTGAACATGTGTAGTTTTAAAGTGCGTATGATGATAAGTCATGTGATTGCCGAATGTAAATGTGTTGATTTATGATCATTTGATGTATCAGGTGGTGCAACCAGGATTGAACCTTCAACCGGACGAGGACACCCCACATGAGGACCAGGATGATTTCCACCTTCCCTTTGTATAAACTTAATTTTTTAGAATCCACTTTGAGTTGTAAGTGGATGGCCAGGTTGAATTGATGATTAGCCTTGGCTAATGGCAACCGATATGGATGGCCAGTTACGTTTATGATTAGCTTCGACTAATGGCATCCGAAGTGGACGACCGAATTTGAAGGTTATAATTAGATTCAGAAATTAGTACGTTCATATGAACGGTGTTGTGTATATATGAAAGCATATGAAAGAACTATGATTGTTACGCTATAAATGGAAAGTAACGACAATGTTTTCTTTTAGTTATTTATTTTCCTATTAGTAATTGTTTATAATTCTTGTAAATATTTGTATTGTAACAGGGACGTCACACCAATGAGGTGCGTAGGAAACCCAGTCTACAGGCATACATCTATTGCAAAGAATTTTGTATTAGCATGGTATGTTATTATGTATTTTGTGTGTACAAATATATTAAATGTATAACCGTCGTCCGACACTTTTGTTTAAACTCATAATGTTAGTAGTATTAGAATAGGAATACAGACTTATAAATATGTATATATAATATTTTGTAGATTTGTAAGCATGTAAACATGATGTTGCGAGAATGCATACTAATACTTATCATGGGATGTTGATTTACGCTATCCTATGTGATTTGTGCCTTGCTAATGAATAGAATGCATTTATAATTTGCAGAATGATATTATGAAAAGTATCGAGAACCTAACGACTTATAAAAATAAAAAATTTACCACCATTTTTTGCTATAAACAACTGGGCTATTACATCTTGGGTCCTTAAAGACATGTCATCCCTTTTCTTGGCAATCGTTGAAATTGGTTTTCAAAGCCTCTCGCTCAATACTAGTTTGCATCCAATGTGTTCTTGATTCTTCTTGCTCTTCCTCAACTTGGTTTCTAACTACCTTTTCTTCTTTCAGTTGCTTTTCTAACGATATGATTTTTTTGTACTTTTCCTTTAGTTGTTGCTCTATGAACTTTCTCAATTTCTCTTTAATGAGGAGTTGCTCCTCGAGGGATATCCTGAGAGTTTTACCAATGCACACCTCTATTTAAAGCTTTTCCAGTTGTTCTTTCAACTCTTTCTTGTTGCTAATCCTTTTTCTTTTAGTTGGTTCAATAGCTTGCGAAGAAATTTTCTTTAAATCCAAGAGTTATGGGGATGGTGACTAGTGATAGATTTATCCATTTTGAATACTTTTCACTAGTAACTGAATCTCATAAACCATTTGATTCCTTCTTGACCAATACTAGAAGTTTCCAGTCTTGCTTCATATTCTCCATAACTTCCAAAGCAAATTGGTCCTTGAATAACCTGGAGAATTGGGATAACTCGGTTGTCCTTGGCACATGTTGTATACCCTTAAGTTGCCTTACAACCAAAACAGGTGCTTAGTTGACATATCCAGTCACTCCAATCAGAGGCACTCATTATCTTTGCCTACATCTTATCAAGCAATATGTTGCTCTCATCCACGGGGCTTTCCACTTCACTTCTCCTTGCGAGATTCCTTGCAATTTTACTTTCTAGTTTTCCTCGTTCAGGTCCTTCCACTCCTCTTCTTTATCTATCTCCAATGGTTTTTAACTAAACCACTAGAAGTTGTTAAATATTGGCTTCTTGGTTTCTATATAACTAATCGGCCATATGTACAACAGTTGTTCACAGCATCTCATTGATCCCTTGCCAACCTTTCTATAATGGTTGAGCGTCAAGATAGTTTATGCCAATATCATCGTATTGGGATTTATCTAAGTGTTTTCAAAAACAACAAAAGTTGCAGTCACCTCTAAACTAATTATTCTAGTGAGTTTTGGAAATAACATTAACCTGAAGATTTCAAAAGCAAGTATTCTACCTTTTTCTTCATCAAATCTAGAGTCATTATTCTTCCTTTCAAATACCTCTTCGATCATCTTCCATTTCAGGCCACCACCACTTTTATCCAATATCTTATAAAGATCTGGAACATTCATCAATTTGGCCAATTCAGATAGCACTTTGTTGTGCCTTTGGTGGAAGTAAACTTTGAATAAATTTCAAGGAAATCTAGTTAGTAAACCATACTCTACCAAAGGAGGACACATGTCTACATTCCCAAAACTGAAGCATCGATACTCGGGGTCCCAAAAATGCATCAAGGCTTTAATTGATGAATTTTGCATGGACACCTTTGTGATTTATATTATCCTCCTATATTTCTTCAAAAACCCATCCTCGCGGATGCTTTCATGTGTGAGATGAGCTTTTACAAGTTGTTTTCGAAGTAACTCACAATTCTTATAAGTGACAATTTACTATCATCTAGTCTCAAACAATCCCCTTCTAAAAGTTATAAGGATTCAGAATCCAACCTGTATTCAACAGAGGTCATCTCTTTAATGGTAGCCATTTTATCAGCCCTAAGTCTTACAATTCAAGATGTTTTTTTTAGATTCACCATGTCTTAATGCAACAATGTTTAATTGTGTAATATACATCCTATATGTAGGTTCTATGTCTTTTTACATGAGACATTAAGGTAGGCACTATCTAGTCTAAAAAGGGTCTCTTGTTATCCCAATGATTACTCTCATAGAGGTAATATGAGAGCTTAGTAGGTAGTTGGATGGTACGTATACCAATCACTACTAATCCAAGCACTCGGCAAAGAGCCAAATGGTTTCATGAACTTAAACCCTGACTAAATATCATAGGGTATTCCAAAGTGATATATCACAAATGGACTAATGACACATGAACACATTCATCCATATCCAACACATATGCTTGAGTAAAATAAAACATGCTAAAGCATAAATAAGTAAAAAACAAAAAGTAAGCCAAATGCAAAAATTTAAACACGTCAAATCATATAAAACACACAAAGCCTAGACCAATACTATCAAAAATAGAAGGTGATGTTGCTGCTGTAGAGCCTCCCAAGAGGCAGTACTTAACTAGAAGCAAAGCAGTTGCCACCACCAATTCGGGTCAACAGGCGAAACAAAAATCCAAGGCCCTTGTCATGGCTCCAAAGCTACTGAGCAGTTTTGATGACACTGCTCCATCATCTACCTTTTGATTTTCTTTTGGTTTGTATTGTGGATCTTTATTTGATAGGAGGTTGTTCCTTTTGTTACTCTATTGGCATGTACTATTTAGACTGTTAGCCGTTTCCTAGCCTATATGTTGGCTAGTTGGTGCTGCTGTGTTAGCTGGCTTTCCCCTTTTCTTGTGTAGGATCCCTGCTTGCTTGCTGTTATCGCAGGTTGGGCTGCCTTGTAGTAGCCATTCTGTTGGTTTTTTGTGCAGCTTCGCTGATTGGTTTGGAGGTTGGTTGCCTGTTCTTTTGGTTTTGAAGTTGGTTGGGCTGGCCAGTTCGGTGCAGCCTAGCTGGATGGTTATATCTCTGGTGGCTGGGCCTTGCTGCTTGGTCCTTAGTGTAGAGTTTCTGCTTGTTGTAGCTAGTTGTGCTGTTTTGTGCAGTCATGCTGCTGGGTTTGCTATGTTTCTGGTGCAATTCTGCTGGTTGGCTCTACTTTTTATGGCTGGATTTTGTCCTGGTTGTTGCTTGTTCTGGTGCAGTTCTGCTAGTTGTTTTTATTCTTGGTGGCTGGGTTTTGGTTTCAAAACTCTTGCCTGTTGACACGACCAAAAGATTGATGTCTTCTCCCAAGTGCAGGAGTGTCGAAGTAATAAATAACCCGGTAAGACCGGGGTCGAACCACAGGGAGGTTAATTGTATAAATTATAGATAACAATAATA
>Ga0307509_10010045_pt1 | contig 11681 bp, 13 predicted proteins | sample 10_EM_MG_FD_202245 | JGI IMG/M metagenome (GOLD analysis project Ga0307509, IMG submission 202245) | Populus trichocarpa ectomycorrhiza microbial communities from riparian zone in the Pacific Northwest, United States - 10_EM | ecosystem: Host-associated > Plants > Roots > Unclassified | place... | reverse complement strand
TATTGTATTTGGACGAATCACCCCAACGACACTCTTCACAAAGAGGGTCTGATATACATATTGTTGAGGCACAAGCATATTGTCTGCCTATGGAGCTAGCTAGCTTACTCAAGGTTACCTTTGGGTTGGTTTTGTTAGTTTCACAGTCACTTACGCAGCAAGCACTTCAGCGGTCCGGTTAGCGGTTAATTGTTTTTTAGAAAATTCCATAACCGGACATAACTGGTCCATAACTGGTCCTAACCAGTCTCGATAGCCTTAATAAATAAATAAATTTTCTATATATTTTCTATTCCACATAATTATAATTAATTTTATATATTACATGTATCTGCAGTAATATAACTAAATAATGTAAATAAAAGACCCCCCTCGCTCGTGTTTTGAGCGACAGAGGGGGTGCTGACAAGCAATAGAGCCCCAACGTCTTGTGTTTGAGCAAGGGAAGGGTTGGGGTGGGGGTTGTGGTTGTGGTTGTGGGCAATAGCGCCTCTCTGTCTCACGTTTGAGCAAGGGAGGGGTCGTAGTCGTGGTTGGGGTTGTGGTGGGCAATAGAGCCCCTCCGTCTCGCGTTCGAGCGAGGGAGGGGTCATGGTTGTGGTTGTGGTGGGCAATAGGGCCCCTCTGTCTCGCATTCGAGCAAGGGAGTGGTTGGGGTGGGGGTTGTGGTTGTGGGCAATAGTGCCCCTCCATCTCGCGTTCGAGCAAGGGAGGGGTCATAGTCGTGGTTGGGGTTGTGGTGGGCAATAGAGCCCCTCCGTCTCGTGTTCGAGCGAGGGAGGGGTCATGGTTGTGGTTGTGGTGGGCAATAGGGCCCCTCCGTCTCGCGTTCGAGCAAGGGAGGAGGTGGTAGAGGTGGTGCTGGTGGGCAATATGGCCCCTCTGTCTCGCGTTCGAGCGACGGAGAGATGGTGGGGCTGCTTGGCTTGAGGTAAGTAGAAGAAGAAAAAAAGAAATACTGGGCGTACCTTGCACGCCCACTCCCTCCTCGTTTATCGCCAACGAGACATGGCCGTCGTCATCATTGTATCGGGGAAGAACAAAGAAAGAAGCTTGGGGAAGCGTGTCGTTGCCGTGGTAAGTGGTGGTGGTGGTTGGTGACGTGACATGACATGAGAACCGGTCATGACCAGTCATGACCATGACTGGTTAAAACTGGTTACATAACCGATCATAACCGGCCATAACCGATCGTAACCGGTTAGGGTCGGTTCGGTCCGGTTATTTTGAGAATTGGAAAATTCTCTAACCGGTCTCGGTCTCGGTTAGAGCCAAAAAAGGAAAATATCCGGACCGGACTGGACTTTCAAGCACTAGTCAGAAGCAATGGCAGGTCGGGGGCAGTAGGTGTAATGTTAAGGGGTGAGCTGGGAGCGGGAGGCAGAAGTGAAGGCGGAAGCGGAAGAGGAAGCAGGAGGGGTTCCCCTTATAGCTACTGGACTACTACAAGGTGCCGCTGCCATGCCACATCACATGGATGCGAGGAGGGAGGGCACAGGGGACACGGAGAGGGAAAACAGCAGGGCGTACAAGGTATGCCTGCCTTTTTTATATATTTATTCTATTTACTGATGCCCTACTACAGCTCCTCCACTCCAGAACACGAAAAACGTGCGCATCAGCGCATTTTTCGTGTTCCTCAGCTCCCCTTACCCATCATCTCCACCCTTCCCCTGCAGCCCCTCTCCTGGCTCTCGGCACCCACAGGACACGGAAAACACACCATGTCACGTGTTTTTTGTGTCCTGCAGGTACCGAGAGCCATCTGTCATGCTGGGGCACTTCCTTGCCCTTCCCCCTGTAGCCCAACACAAAAACATGCCCGTGTGGGTACGTTTTCATGCTTGGCTGCCTCCCCCCCTCCAGGACATGGAGAACATGCGACATCGTGTGTTTTCTATGTCCTGGAGGGGGGGATGCTCTCCCTCCTGCCCTTCTCCCTGCAGCCCAACACGGAAATGTGCCCACATGGGCATGTTTTCATGCTTGGCTGCCTCCCCCCCTCCAGGACACGGAAAACACACAATGTCACATGTTCTCCATGTCCTGAAGGGGGATGTTCTCCCTCCTGCCCTTTCCCCTGCAGCCAAACACAGGAATGTGCCCACATGGACACATTTTCATGCTTGGCTGCCTCCCCACCCCTCCTGTCACCCCCTGGACATGGAAAACACACCATGTGTCACATGGTTTTCAGCTTCAGTGGCTCCCTTGCCCCCTCCTCCCCAACACAAAGATTGTGCCCCCACATGGGCACAATCTTCATATTGGAGGACCTCACTGCCTAACTCCGCACCCCTGACTATAGGCCAGCATGAAAATGTGTCCATAGGGACACGTTTTCATGCTGGCCTACCTTACTGCCTTCAAGACAGCCAAACAGGAAAAACATGCCATATGGGCGCGTTTTTCATGCTCAGCTGTTCTCTTCTGACATCTACAACCCTTTCCCCTTCCAACACCACCCTCGAATGCCCCAAACCCGCCCATTCTTTGGTTGCATTTCTTCTTTAGGTAGTTTTCCTTTTTTAGTATCCTACCTGTTATATATTAGGATATTTTGTATTAGAATAGTTGTAAATTTAAATATTTAATTAATGCAATAAATTAAGAAAATATTCATTCCATGTGGATTCCATGGAATACATTTATTCCATATAGATTCCACCTGGATTCCATCTGAGCTTTGTATGGAATGTACATATTCCACATGGAATGAGGGGGGAGAGTAAAGTACTGGGAAGACACACCGCTAGAGGAAACTGAGGTGCAACCACCACCCACAGTGGAACCACACAGGCCACATTGACTGAAATGGGAAAAGCGAATGGCTTCCAAGCTCATCATCTGGTTGTTGGAGAAGGATCCAAGGTGTATTATGGTTCCAACCCACCTTAAGACAACGGACACTATGGAAGAAGCTTCCACTGAAGCAATGGTCAACACTGGCACGACTGGAGACTTCATTGATCAAGATTTTGTCAACAAAGCCAAACTGCCAATGCGAAAGCTGTCCCAACCAATCCCTGTTTACAATGTAGATGGAACACTGAATGAAGCTGGAAGCATCCATGAGGTAGTTGACATGATCATGATGTACAACGGCCACTCTGAACACATCCTGCTTGCGATCACACGACTTGGGAAGCAAAGCATGATTCTTGGAATGACCTGGCTCAACAAGCACAACCCGGAGATTGACTTCCATCATGCTGGAACTGTCAAGATGACAAGGTGCCTCCCACAGTGCTGTGTTGCCTGTTGGACTGAGCACAGAGACAAACACAAGGCAGAGAAGAAGTTTGCACAGTAGGTAAATGCTTGTCGCACAGGCCCATTTCCTGTGTTCATAGAGGATGCTGATGATGAAGATGATGAACCATACATAATGCCTGAGACACCTACTGACTCATCGTCTGACAGCCCTGTCAACCCTGACTTTCCTGATGAACCACTTGAGAAAGGCAATTGCATCTGGGCAACAGGTCTCTTCCCACAAGCAGAACACATTTGTGCAACTGCCATTGTCTCTCAATGCCTGGCAGAGGCTTTCAGGCAAAACTCTCAGCCGGCAGATGATGAATGCATACCGCCACTGCTACGAACTCTCTACGACACGTGCTTCCACTTGAGTAGAGATTACTAAGACTTGCTGAAACTTGCACAACCGGGAACTATCTTTGGAAGTTCCTGACGATGGCTGTGAGAGACTCTTGACTCTCCGTAGTAACTCAAGGAGCAGATATAATAGAGGGCAAGAAACCTGTAGATTGTTGAGTATGTGGGATCGAGAATACAAAGGTAATAGTAAACTAAAGATATCTACAAGATAATCTTGAGTTTATATACACTACTGGTGTCCTATTGTGGAAAGACATAGCAAGGGTAAACATATGGTGCGATATGATGCAATACAATGAAAGAACAATAGAGACAATAGAAAGGCATTCAGTATGATGCAATATCGCATCATCGAAAGCTATGCATATGATGTAACTGGTGATGTCATAAAAATGATGTCATGATGATGTCATAACAGGCCAAAAGAGCTCAGAATACAAGGAAACATAACATTATCCTCTCACTAGAATTCGAGCTTCTAGATTGAGAACACAGAACTCACTTTTTAGATTTCCATATCGTAAAAAGGATCGATGTTTCCAGCATCGTAAAAGGCGTCACGGTCACGAGTCGGAGGGTAGGGCTGGAATTCGCGGAAATGCTTGAAGAAAGAAGGGAATGGCGGTAAAACATCACGGCGTTTCTTATCGCGACAACGGTATTTGGCGCGAAGGGCGGGAATGTAATATTCATTTGGGACATTTGGAGGGGTTCGAGTGGCAATGTATTTGTCAAGTTCTTTTTGTAATTCTTGGTCGGTGTATGTAGCAACGTATTGTTCGACTGAGTCTTTGAGGGCAATAAATGTCACTTCGAGGTGTGAGTCGTTCTGTGGTGGGGCAGGTTCTTTGGCGAGGAAAGTGCGTTTTTCCTTGAGACGAGCAATAAGCGGAGCTTTTGGGACGTCAGCCATCATAATAGTGTGGTCGCTAGAACGAAGAGGAGCCTTGCAGTTGTCAGGCTTATGTCCACAATTGTTTTTGCAATGAGGGCATTTGTATTGTGGACAGTCATAGATGATGTGTCCAAAGAGATGACATATTCTGCAAGAATAGTCATGATATTCGGGGCGAGGGCGATGTGTTGAGTCAAAGCATCATTGTTCTTCGTTCCAAAGAGCCCATTTCAATGCGTGTTGATTATAGAAAAGAGTTTGTTGTTGCTGAGGGAGTCGGTCAAAGTCTTCTTTTATTCGTGGCTTCGTAGAGGCAACAGAGGGGTTCTTGGGCAGAACAGTCCAATTGTCTCGTTTCATAAAGAAGTTGGGAGCATCTCGCATAAGTGTTTGTGATGGAAGTTTTGCCAACAGGTGGCGCAAATGTGAGGATTGAGAATCTTCTGCTTTAGCTATCTTGGTCGCAAGATTGTTCAGGTGCAGTTCAATTCTCTGGCCTAGTTTTTTGAATTCTTCGAAATCATTCTTCATTTCATTAACTTCGGTTCGAAGTTTCTTCGTTTCTTCGGTATGGGTTCGTTGTGAGGCGAAAGCAGTGAATTGATCGGTGATAGGGGATTCGTTCTGGACGAGTTCGCCAAGAAGCTCGTCACGAGTTGTAGAGGCCTTCATCCATTCAGTGAAACGTGTTAATGGGAAGACCAGCGGGTTGCTTTTTGGGATCTGAATCTTGGTTCGCAGAGGAGCGAAGAGAGATGGCTTAGTTGCGAAAGAGATTGGCGGAGGAACTGGGAGAGGTTCGTCGGTTACTTGCATTGGGATGGAAAGAGTAGGATCTTCTTCGGCTGGAGGCGTTGGAGGATCAAAGTGTCCAGGGAGAGTAGAAGTTGTGCCCATCACACGTTCATATGCGGCATGTTCAGTAGTGGTGAAGCCATCCGAGTCATTGATGACTCCGCTTGAGAGTTGTCATCCTTTTGGACACGATTCGGTAAGGGGGGGAACTATTGCGGCTTGGATCGTAGGGCGTCCAAAGGCTGCAAAGCTAGCGGCTTTTTGTTCAGAGGTCCAGCGAGGAAGAGAAGGAGGTTGCTGGGCAACTGGGGTTCTGTTGGGTACAACAACTTCTTTGGTTGTAGTAGTGGTCGTGGTTTGTCAGAGGGTGACGTTGTTGTCTTGCTGCCAGTTTGTGACCATGTCTTCTATCTGATCATAAGATCGTCGAGAGTATTGGTCGTCGAGAGTAGAGACAAGATCTTCTCGAAGGGCTTGTCCTTTGGGGAGATCATCAGTAATGGTGAGACAAGGGGGAGTCATTCTGTTGTATTGTTAAGGGTGCAAAGGATGACTCTGGGGCGTATTTCGATGTAAGTCTGAGTGACTGGCTCAATGAAGCCTAATCGTTCGAGGTAGGATAGGCGGTAGTGAATGGGATAGATTTGTTTCTTAATAGAAAGTGTAGTTTGTTGTCAGAAGGTGATGCTTTTTGCGGTAAGAACTGGAGGATGATAAGGATGATAGCTGTTGTTAGAGTGAGTGTCTTGAAGTGACTCTTGTGGGTCGGTTGAGACATTGCAGAGGAGAGAAGGTAGGGGTTTATATTGTATGGATGTGACTGCGGTTGTGATGGTGTTATTTCTTTTGGGATTGCGTGCTTTGGCTATGACGTATTATTGTTGCACATCGGACAATCTCCGATGAATTGAGGGTGAAAGGGGTTCTGATAAGGGTGTTCGTGTTGATACATTTTGGAACATGCTTCACACACATGTTCGTGGAGAGCACCCTTGATTCGTTTGGCAGGAGTGGAAGGAACATAAGCGGGGATCATTGTTCCTTTGTGGGGGATTCGTTTGGTTGTTATCGCGGCGATCTTTTTAGATTGATGGGCCCAATAGTCGGAAATGAGATCTTGTGCATGGTCCAGGTGTTCTTCTGGTTCCCAAGTTAGGTCTTCGTAACCTTTCCATTGGACTTGGAATTCAGTTCGCCATGTTCCTTTCTGGGTGCGAATCTTTCTATGTCGAATGATACGTTCTACTTCCCATTCTTCTTGTCTGTTGATGAGATCCGCTGGTGGTTGTGTATAGTTTGGTCCATGAACATTGTTTTCTTTGTATGGGGTTAAAAGGGATGCGTGGAAGGTGTTTCGCTGTTTCCATTTGTCCGGAAGCTTAAGGCGGTAATTAACGGGGCCTAGAACTTCTGTGATGAGGAAGGGACCTTCCCTTTTGGTCATTATCTTCTTATTGTATGACAAGGATAAGTTCCGTCCTTCTAGCCATACTTTTTGTCCTTTTGTGAAGGGCTGATAAGAGGCTCGGATCATGTTCTTCATTTGCTGTTGAGTGTATTCGTGGGCGGCAAGTGTGTCTTTTCGCCATTGGTCGAGGAGTTGCAATCGATCGTCAATCTTGGGGTTGTGATATGTGAATGCTTCAGGGATCGCTCGTGGGGCTTGTCTGTACCACAATTCAAATGGTGATTATGTACGATCAGCATGAGGTCGATTGTTGTATACGAATTCTGCCTTCTTGAGGGCTAGGGCCCAAGAAGTCGGGTTGTTGATGCAGAATATGGATAGATATGTTTGAATTTCGCAGTTTACGCGTTCTGTTCCTCCATTTGTTTGAGGATGGAAGGCTGTAGTCATTGCGTGTTTGATCTGAAGAGCATCACAAAGTTCTTTCCAGAACTGTGAATTGAATTGGGGTCCATGATCAGAGATCATCTTGTCAGGCAATCCGAAACGAGCGTAGACATTATTGATGTATAGCTGCGCCGTATGTGATGCTGTAAGGCTGGTTTTTGAACAAGGGGTTAAAATCACCCCTTTACTAAGGCCATGGTCGACTATGACCATAATCGAGTTGGAACCTTCCGAAGGAGGGAGATCCATCATGAAATCGATACCGACTTGGCCAAAAAGGTGGCTTGTCATAGAGTCAATGGGGACAAGCGCCGGCCGTTGAGGGTGTGTTTGTACTTTGAATTGCTGGCATGTAGCACAGCCTTGAACATATTTGGTAATGAAGGCAGCCATGCCAGGCCACCAATAGGAAGTTCGCACACTCTGAGTGGTCGCCAGGGATCCCGGATGCCCTGCCACTGGAGTGTCGTGATGGTCTGAGACAATCCAACATCGCAAGTCAAGACTATCTGGGATATAGAGGCGTCCATTATAGAACAATAAACGGGTGGAAGAGTCTGGTCCTGAGGTTTCAATGGTCCAACGTTGCGGGGATACCAACAGATCAGAGAGCTTGGCAACAGCGTCCCGCACCAAGTTATCCTCTTGCTGACCCGCGGCTACAGCGTCCTGTAGTTCCATGTCCACAAGCCTTACCCATAAACTCTCTGGCAGAGCAACCACATCTTCGTTGTCATGTTCTAGTCCTGTAGACCAATCAGCTCGCCGACTAAGTGCGTCAGTGACTACCATCTTGCTTCCTTTCTTGTGTTGTAACTTGAGATCATATTCCATCAATTCAACCACCCAGCGCACTTGTCGTCTGGTTAGTTTCTGCGGATGTGTGTAGTATGTCAGATTGTGGTGATCGGTCCAAACAATCGTGGTGAACGGGGACCCATAGATGTAACATCACCAATCACAGAGAGCGCGAATGATTGCCATTAGTTCTCTGTCGTAAACCTGATAGTTTCGCTCTGTCGGTGACATAGATTGTGAGTGGAATGCTACTGGATGCCATTCTCCGTTCGTATCTTGTTGGAGAAGAACAGCACCTGTCACATAGAGCGAAGCATCCAATTCTATTTCAAAAGGTTTGGTATAGTCAGGCATCAAGAGAACTGGTTGCGACGCAAAAGCGACCTTCATGTTTTCAAAGGCTGAGTGTTGAGTCGGGGTCCATTCCCACAGGTGTGTCTTTCATAGTAACACATTTAGAGGGGCCATTTTGTCCGCATAGTGGGTGATGAATCGTCTGTAGAAGTTACAGAAACCTAGGAATGATCGTAATTGCTTGAGAGTTGTTGATGGGGGCCACTTAGCGATTCCATTGAGTTTCGCCTTATTCATTTCGATCTGTCTGTTGTGGATTACGAAACCTAAGAAATCAACTTTTTCAACGAAGAAATAAGACTTGTCTGGCTTGATGAACAAGTTATTTTGTTCCAGGGTTTGGAGAACTCGTTGTCCTCTTTCTATTAGCTTGGGGAGATTGCTCTTCTTTCCGCAAACCAGTATATCGTCCATGTAGATTTTAAGCCACTTTTGTGCCCTTTCAGTCTTGAAGATTTCGTCCATCATAGACTGGAATGTTGCGGGTGAATTTGTGAGCCCGAAATACATCACAAGGGGTTCAAATAGCTCTTCTTTGCATGTGAATGCAGCCTTCCATTGGTCACCGTCCTTGATGAAGACATTATTGTAACCCCATCGAACATTGAACTTCAGGAACAAATCATATTCATGCAGCCCATCGATTAGGTCGTCGATGCACGGCAAAGGATAAGAATTTTTGATTGTTCCCTGATTCAAATATCGATAGTCTTGCACTGGTTGAAGGCTTATGTCTGTCTTTGGGACAAAGAAGAGGGCTGAAGCTTGGTCTGATGTTGAAGTTCGGATAAATCCCTTTTTGATGTTTTCATTAATGAACTCGGTTACGGCTTCTTCTTCTTTTGGGCTTAGGCAAAATGGCTTTTGTGCTTTCGGCACAAAATCGGGTTTCAAATCGATGGCATGGTCGTATTTCTTGCTGGTTGGGAGTTTTCCTACTGGTCGTTCAGAAAAGACTGTTGGAATAAAATCGTGAAATTCCTTTGGGACAAGACTTTTCACGTCCATCTTTTTCCGTTGTTGAGCTTCGTGTGAGGCGAGGTATTGCGATTGAGTCATTTTATTTTTAACCCATTGTTCTCCTGCTGGAATAGCGTTGATTGTCGTTTGATCAGGATACATTCCCGAATCCATTCATCGATTTCGTTATCGGTTTCATTGATTCCTCGAAGAAAGGCAATCACCAAGTTGTTATCCGTTTCGTAAACTTCTTGCTCAATTTGATCTTGAATCTTGAGCACGACTTCGTAGATATTAACCTTCGGGATAGTGTCCCACCATGAAAATTCTCGTTTCTTCCAGTTAATTTTTGGGTTGGCATATACGAGCCAAGGGTAACCCAGAATTACCCTCTGCGACCCCAGCACAGTGACCAAAAATCGTATCTTACTTCTGCGACCTTTTGAATCGAGGTCGGCTGTGACTTTCTTGTCTATCGAACCATCTTGATTCTCTGTTCCATCAACATTGTAGACCGTGATCCTTTTTGATATGGGGGCCATCTCGAGCTTGTTCTCTTCGGCAAAACTTCGATCGATAAATATTCCAGCGGCTCCTGAGTCGACAAGGGCAATTGTTTCAACTTTTCGGCCTTTCACATGTAGGACAATAGGAAGTGTCATTGTTTGTTGAGTGTACCATACATGTGAAACGCCTAACAGGGGAGCGATAACCGTTGAATCATCATCGTCCATATTTAAAAACCCTCTTCTTCGATTGACTGTAAGAATTCTTGGTATTCAGGGCTGGTTGGATCTTTGAAGTTTTCTTGTATCATTGCGCGAATCTGAGTTTTGAACTCAAGTGGCTTCAACTTCCTTTTCTGTTCCCTTTTCTGTTGATTCTTCTTTGGCGAGTGGCAATCGCGTGCAAAATGTCCCTTCTTTCCACAATTGTAACATTCGAGTTTGGACTTGTCGGTAATGACTGCATCGACGTCCATCGGAACATCTCCGTTTCCTCATGAAGAGGGCCAAAAGCTTTGCTGTTTTTGACCTCCTTTCTTTCCATTTCATTTGAAAGCGTTGGACATTACATTTGTGGTTTGACGATAGGCGCGATCCACTTCTGATGCATTTTTCATGTATGTTTCCAAAGTAGTGGAGTTCTTTCCTCCAACTACCATAGTGCGAAAGAGCTGTGGATTAATCGCTCTTTCATACATTTGGATCAGAAGGGCGGCATTCGTCACTATGTTGAGTCCTGCTTTCTGAATGAGGAGATGGAACTTGGTATTTAGTTCGTCTATAGAGTTCTTTCCTTGTCGAATGTTCTGGAGCTGCGTCATAGCATCTGTAGCTTTCCCTGGGTCTGCGAAGCTGTTTTTCAGAGCTGTCACAAAACTATCCCATAGATCAGCATAAGCTAAGGTTTGTTGGCCTTTTTGTGATGCGAGGTATTGGTCTTTCCAGGCCTTTGCAATTCCACTTTTCATGAGGGAAAGTGCATAAAAGACCTGTTTATCGACGGTGTCATATTCGTTAGGAAGGACCATGAACCTCATTTCGCATTCAAGGAGGAAGGATTCGATTTGTTCAGGTTTTCCATCAAAGGGGACTTGGTCTGCGATTTTGTAATTCTTGCCGCTTGCAACAGGGAGTTGCTGCTGTTGAGGTTGTTGACAAGCTTGATAAGTCATCGCTGCTTGAACTGCAGCATTGATGACTGCTTGCAAAGGATCTTCTTGTTGTTGTGGTTGCATTTGTGGCTGTTGCTGTGGTTGTTCCGCCATTAGATGATCGAAAGATGGTAATGGTTGTTGTTCGGTTGTGAAGGTCTGTGCTTCGCCTTCTAGCGGGGTGTATACTTGTTCTTCTTCTGGACCTGGTCCAGTAGCCGTATGGCTCGTGCTAGGCTCTTGATCTGTGAATAGATCTCCTGTTGTCTGGGGATGGCCTCTAGGCAATGGTGTCCAACGTCTTTTGCCTTTTGCGTTACTTCTGAATAAGTTCGACGTGATTGCGACTTCACCGAACCTATCCGAGGAATAGGTTCGTTAATTCCTCTTCGATTTTGTTCATTGGTTTATCGTGAACCGAGGGTTGTTCAATGTATGATAGTTGTTGAACAATGGTGAGTTTACTATTTTGCTACGAACTCTCTACGACACGTGCTTCCACTTGAGTAGAGATTACTAAGACTTGCGGGAACTTGCGCAACCGGGAACTATCTTCGGGAGTTCCTGACGACGGTTGTGAGAGACTCTTGACTCTCCGTAGTAACTCAAGGAGCAAGTATAATAGAGGGCAAGAAACCTGTAGATTGTCGAGTACGTGGGATCGAGAATACAAAGGTAATAGTAAACTGAAGATATCTACAAGATGATCTTAAGTTTATATACACTACTAGTGTCCGATTATGGAA
>Ga0307509_10010044_pt1 | contig 11683 bp, 6 predicted proteins | sample 10_EM_MG_FD_202245 | JGI IMG/M metagenome (GOLD analysis project Ga0307509, IMG submission 202245) | Populus trichocarpa ectomycorrhiza microbial communities from riparian zone in the Pacific Northwest, United States - 10_EM | ecosystem: Host-associated > Plants > Roots > Unclassified | place... | reverse complement strand
TAATATCCAAGTAAATTAAATATAGAGGATCATTACTTCTTTCAATTGAATAGAAAGAAGTTTTTATGAATTTTTATTCTACAAAAACCTCACTTATATTTTTTTTTCTCAAAAAACATAATAGGTAATAAATCGAGATTTATTAAAATAAATTTATAATTCACAGGCTTGATCACATGTCAATAAGACCAGTGGCGGAGCCAGAATTTTTTAAATAAGGGGGCAAATTACTAACAAATATTTGATATTATATATTATACATACATGTATTATATATAGAAATTAATTTGAAATATATATACCAACTCAAGTCAAGCAAAATTAATTTAAGAATACTTTTAAAATGAAAAAACTTATATTATAATTGTTCTCTTCGAGATTTTATATTTTAAAACTGCTTCATAATGATTTTATTTTTAATCTCATTAAAAATATATTTCTCAATATATACAACAAACTTTCATTTATGTATTTCTAAATCTTCTAAGGACCAGGAAAGTTCTTGGCAACCATTCTATGCTGACATATGGTACATAATATCTAAAATCATAGCTTAAAGGATTGTCAAAATTGATGTTGTTCTTGATGGCTTGTTGTTTTGTATAAGTGGATTAAACATAAATATTAAATGTTTTCTTTTTAATTTATTTATTATGTCCCTAATTTTTTTAGTTGTCCTGTACTTCATTTTCAATCATTAGTAAATTCATTATCATCATTTTTCATATGAAATTCATAACAAAATACTTATCAATTCATCAAAACTCATTTCAATTCATATCCATTAGCATACAATATTACCCATACACATATTAATTCAACAAACCAATAAATTATTATAAACCCTAACATTTTCAATAACTAATTATAAAGAAATAAAACTAAAATTAGATAATGAAACAAATAGAAAAGATGAAGGAAACTTTCCTAAAGCATAAGAGGTTACTTGCTTAACTAATTAATATTTTAGGGCTTGAAGAGAAATTTTGTAGAAAGAAGAGACTTAGGATCAATAGTGAAAAAAGAACAAAGAGCTTGGATCAATTTGTTGCTAACAAAAAAAAAATTAACCATGTAAAACTATTATATTAATATTTTAATATAACAAACTGGTTACAAATGACTACCTCCTGACTTACAGTTTTTTATAAGCAGAGAGAGTTATATTTTTATCCTGTCTAGGTTTATGCGATCCGGCTGTTATTCTTAAAGTTTCATTTTATTTAATGAAAGCTTTTGTTTAAATAACTCTTACTATGTCATTGATTACAACCTTGAGTTTGGAAGGTGAACATCAAATACCGAGTAAAAATTATCAGCAGATAAAATGTAGAATAGCAGCAACGAGCAAGACGAGCTGCACATCAAACCTGTACTAAAGCCTGCAAAGTCGAATTTTAATATGCTGCAAAAGCCGTACCAGGAGAAGCTGAGAATCTCTCCAAGTAATTATTATAAGCAAGATTATTAGAGGAGAATAAGAATTATTTAACCAGATAGAAAACGTTGTTCCCATTTCCTCGCTGACCCATCATGATTAATTACATTTGTGCACTGTAGGGGGGCCAATTGCCCCCTCTTGCCCCTATGTGGCTTCGCCACTAAATAAGACTCAAATAGGTGAGAATTATTATTATTATTATTATTATTATTATTATTATTATTAGTCATGGTTACAATAGTTGTCATAACCCAATTTTTTACCTTCTTTTTCATTGTTTTTGAAAAAATACAAATTATAGCAAAAATGAACAAAAAATATATTTTTGATGTATTTGCGTCATTTTTGGCATTTTCAGTGTCTTTTCAAAAGAATTAAAAATTCAAAAATTTATTTTTGACGCTTTCGGTTTTTAACACACTCATTTCAAAATCATTGATTAAATTTTCTCATTAAGTCAATGTTCATGTCACCTTTTAAAAAAAATCAAAATAAAAAGTATTTGGACAATAGGACCAAAAGGGCAAAAAAAAAAAAAAAGGAAAATGAGAGACCAAAGTTTTTTGGTTGCTTGGGGACCAAGCATTTAGAAGGAAAATGACAAATTTTGAAGAGGTCATCACTAAGATACTCATCTCCTATGAACACTTTATTTTTAGAAATTATAAATTTGTCACTTTTAAGGACTAGCTTAAAACCATTTTTTCTCAATAACGATCCAAATATTAAGTTCATCCTAATGTCAACAACATGAAGCATGTTTTTAAGGGTTAATAGTTTTTCGAAAGTCACTTTTATAAAGGTCCCAACATCTAGTACCTTGGAGGTTGATGAATTTCTCATCTCTAAATGTTCAATATCCATTTTTTTGTGAGTGGAGAACATCCTTTTCTAGGTGTATACATGTTTATTTGGATGAGTGACATCCCATAACTAGATTTTTAATCAAGTTGACTTAAAAAACAACAATCAACATGTTTATTTTCAAAACTTCATTAGCGAAGTAATCAATCTCATTGATATTGGCTTTATTGGTCCTTTCCTTTCTTGGGTTACTTCGTTGAGCCTTATTTCTACAACATTTGGCTGCCTTGTCTTGTTATAGATAAAACATTTACTATTAAATGTTTTGGTAATATTTTTCCTTTTCTTAGCAAGTTTGTCTTTTGTTCTTTATTATGTAAATTTGCCACTTATTCCCTAAAGTTTACCTTAGAGGCTATAGCAAAAGAGTTATCTCTTTTTATGTACAACTTATTGTTCTCTTATACCAAAAGAATTATCATGTAGGCCATGGGGTGATTTAGTAATTTAGCAAATCTAAATATTATTAAAACAAATTGTTAAAATGTGCATTTCACGCATCATCGCACGCGTGTGTCACTCATTGGCCAAGCACTAGATTCCCAGATGTTAGAATTTTCTCGGCATCCCCTCTATATTTTTAGAGGTGTTAAAAAAAAATCAGCTTATCTGTAATATTTGCATTATATGACCCAATCCAACTCGTCAAATTCGAATAATATGAATATTACAAATGATAATTATCATAACCCAATTTTTTTATTTTTTATTTATTTTTATTTTTATTTTTATAAAATAGAAAGAAAATGAAATGAAAAATTGGAATGAATGAAGAAAAATAAAGATTTGGTTCAAGACAGCACAAATTAGAAGTTTAAAGGGTTAATCAGGTTGGAATTATAATTTTGAAAGTTAATTTTGGTAGGAATTGAAAGAAGTGACAAGTTCGAGGACTTAATTAAATTTTGAATAGATTTAATTAATGATATTCGCAGCTTAATTGAAGAATTGATAAGTTTGGAGACTTAATTAAACTTGAAATTAGTTTAATTAATGAAATCTAGAGTTTAATTGAAAAGGTGATAAGTTTGGGGACTTAATTAAACTTTGAATTAGTTAATTAATGAAATCAGGGGCTTAATTGAAGAAATATTAAACATTCGGGGCTGATTAAGGATTAAAGTGATTAAATTAGATACCAAGGGCCATGTTGTAAATGGCGCTGAATTACAGGGGTCTAATTACAATTTACCCAAATTGAAATTTTCCGTTCCCACCCTGAAACGACGCCGTTTCAAAGGCACTATTCCTTCTTCTTCTTCCTCTGGAAGGAGGGGACACCACCTGAAAAAGGGAAATTCTGCCACATAACCCCAGCAAGGCAATGACATGAAGACCAAAGGCCGGACTCCGTTTCAGCAGACGTCCCTCCCCCGCCACGAGATCGCTAGCAGGCCGCGGAAACCGCCACCAACAGTCCGGCATGGGCACGACTGTTGGTGCCCCAATCCGGCCGAAACACAATGTCCCCAGGCCATATCATGGCCCTGGGGAGATAAGCAGCAGGGAAGCCTATAAAAGGCAGAGGAAAAGGCAGGAAAAGAGGAGGGAGGGATTTTTTCTGACGAGAAACAGAACGACAAAGAGAGGAAAAAAAAAGGGCAGAAAACAGGGGGAAGACACACAGAGAGGATAGAGAGACCGAGAGAGAGAACAACCAAAAAAAAAGAGAGAGATAAGAAAGGAAACAAGAGGTCACAGAGAAGAGGAACGAGGGGAAGAGCAGAAGGAAAGCTCTCCAACGCTACGCCATCATCTTCAAGTTTCGGCATCCGGTGCTTTGGTTTCCCTCTCTTCACAATTTAATTAACCAACGACTGTAGCAGGCATGTGTGATTAAGTTCACACACGCCTGCGGGAAAGACAACCCAATGGGTTACTGGTCTGAACCAGTAACCGGGCCGGGCTGACTAGATCCGGCCCAGCCTGTACCCTCACCCAAAATAGAGAGTGGGCCAGGCCCAGCCGACCAGATTATATGTTTTGCAAAATACACTCTTATGCTTTGTCCATATATTTTATTCCCTTTTCAATATTAGAAAATTCCTAAAATATTTGGGGACCTATCTTGATTTATTTGTGAGCCCCTCAAGTTTCATTTTATTTTTTTTCCTTTCCTTTTGTTTTTTTTATGCTATATGCTCAATCTGCATACCATTACTATTAAATGTAAATATGTTGTGCAATGTTTTTTTTTTTGTCTAAAAAAACAAATAATAAAAAGGGTAAACAAAAAGAAAAAGGCATAAAAAAATTGTTTTTTCTTCATTAAAAATCCAAATTTTGCGAACTTATTCATTGACGCTAGAGTCATGAATATCACACTTTTTGGGTTGTGCAATATTTACCAACGTTAAAGTTAGAAATATTTGTAGGTAAATTGTTCACTGACGCCAGAGTCAAGAATATTATAGGAAGAATAAAAAAAAAAGGAAAAATGTTTTTTAGCAATTTTAGACAAAACCATCAATGCAGTCTGCCTCATGTAGGACGTTTAAAGGGTGATAGCATCTTCCCTTTCGCTTAACTAGTCCCATACCATAAAATCTCTGTTGATAAGTTATGATTTCTAGTGATCATAATACTAGGTGTCGATTCCTTGAACTAGACATCTTTCCCCAAAGAACGAGATGCCAAATAATCTGTTCTTTTCCAATCAAGAAATTTTAATTGGTCGCCGTGATATCCCGAATGTGAAAATAGTAAATAAAAAAAACTATTAAATGGATATCAATAGTTGGGTGCAGGTTGAGATTTTTTTAAACCCTCTCAACTTGACCCAATCTATATAACCCAAAATAAGTAACCTGAGTTCTTGGTATAAATAATATTTTCCCTTCTCTCTCTTAATTTTTTTTCCTCTCGTCTTTACACTCACAATTGCCTCGCACTCTCTTAATCTTTCCCCTTTCTCTATTCTCCACTTTCACATAAATTATAGTTGTTCATTTTGAAGTTTGATATGATTAAGTGATAATGCATTTTATAATTCCAATCTTTTCTGTTTCGTAACCAAGAGACAATGAGAAAACAAATAAAAATTTTAAAAATCTAGATTAAACTTTTATTTTCTTAATCAAATCAAAATAAAAAAAACATTTTATAATCTCGTTCTGGTAAGTCTGTCTTTGTCTCATATTCAAGCATGATTTGTATTGTGTGTGTGTGTGTGTTGTGATAGTTTTTTTCAATCTCATATCTCAGATCGCAAGATAGTTAAGTTAACCTAGAGGGTTTTTTTCCTAATGTTTTTTTTTATTGATTTCTTTTTGTTTCACCCTTAATTATTTTGTTTGCCTAAAAGTTTATCTTCATTGTCTTATTTAGTTTCTTTTATACGGGTTATCTCGCCCTTTTAAGTTGGTTATGTGTTTAGTGTGTTGACTTAAGTTAATTGTTTTTGTCCTTTTTAATTTTTTTCAATTCATCCTTCAGTATTTGCTTTGCTGGTAATTGAGCTTCACATATTTTCAATTTTCATTTTATAAGATTATTTAATTCTCATTTAATTTTTGTTTTATTTTCAAATAAGATTGTTGAGATATTTTTAAAATATTTATAAGGTGTCTTTTCATGATTTGTAAAACACTTTTTTTGTATCTGACATTCTTATTATTTTTTATTGTTGTTATCTTTTAATTTTATAATTATATCATTAAATTAACTAAATTTATTGAATTTATTTAAATTGATAGCTCGAGGTTTTTAATATTTTAAAAATGCTATCATTATCTGCATATTTATCTTATATTAAGAAAATTCAAATCGGCTCGTTGGATAACTCGGGCACCTTGCTAATATATTCTTATTTGCAAGCTTTCTTTGTTTAATAGAGACAAGTTAGCAACGATAAACAAACAATTGGTGGAATTCCAGGTCATGAATCTCGTTTGCCTTATCATACAATTTTTGGTAACCGTAGTCTTTGCTTGCAAAAGACAAAGAGGAATGTGACTTGCATTGCACTAGTTATTCACGCCTGAGCTACGTTGTAGGTCTTTATTATTTTTTTAGTAAAATATTTTGACATCGCAAGTTCATTTTAGTCCTAACCAACTAAATAATTTGGTTTTATTTAAATCATATTAAAAAAAAATCATGATAGCAAGGTTTCACATATAAAAAAACTGATCAATGAGGTAAAAAAATTTAATACACTATCAACTTGGATTAAAGAGTAAAATAAAAAAGAACAAAACTTTTATAAAAGAGTTAAGGCACTATAAAAAAAATTGGCGAATAGAAACGAAAACACTGACAAATTTTTTCTGTCGGTATTTTACGGTGATATTTACCGACTGAATTTTTCTATCGTTAATTCCATCGATAAACACTAACAGAAATATGTCGTCGGTATATACCGAGAGAATCGCAGTCGAAATAGAAGGAAGAAAAAAACCAAACAGTGCAATGACGTGTGTGACGCAGTTACCGATGAAATTACAGTGGGATTCAAACAGGCAAATCATACAGTGATGTGACATTGATATTGATAGAATAGCTGACGGAGTCACTGTCGGTAAATCTATCGGTAATATTTAATATATGACCTAGCACTCGACCCTCCTCTCCCCCTCCTCCATTTTTACTTCTTCCTTGTAAAATTTTCCCGCAACAAAACAGCCCCACCCCCCCCTCAATCTCAACACAACTCAACCTCCCATAATTTTTTCAGTCACAACAACACTTTATTTGTCATCATCTATATTCTTATTGAAATTTTATTGAGGATTCTACACCTTAATTAAGCAAATGTACCATTTTTTGTTTGGCTATTTACTTGTTTTATTGTTTTTTTCTCAAACAAAGTTGTTGTATGGATTTATGATTTGTACATGTTATGGTTTATATTAGATTTTGTAAAATTATATTTGTTTGTAAATTGTTGAAACTTATGTCGAATTACCGACTTAAGTGTTTTGTGATGAAATAAATAATAGCTTGTTTAAGGGGCCCATTTTATATTTTGTCAATTTCATTTTTGAGTTGTAATTTCCATAAATATGTACAACTTTGTATCTCTATAAATAATTGATAATGAATTAAGAGAACTATTAAAATAGGTTGAATAATTTTGAGCTAAACGAATATTTTTGTAAATTTATTTAGTTAACGTAGTTAATTAAAATAGATGTATCAAGATTTACCCCAAGGATTACGGAGGATGAAATATTGTAATGGGGTTCAGGGTTTTATTAATTACACAATATCTAATCCGAGAAATATTAGTGGAGGCGGTATTAGGTGTCCATGTATAAGGTGTAAAAATAAAAAGTTTCTTGATTCAGATGTTGTAACGATGTATCTTCTATAAAAAAGATCATGGAGAAATACATGTGTTGGTATGCACACGGAGAACCATTTGTTCCTCACGAGATCATGGTAGAAAGGATGGTTGAGACAACTTCTAGTGCTAGCAACGTGCATGGAGTTGTAGATGACAATAGTAATTTTTATAGGACTATGATTATGGATGCAATGAGAATGAATCAGGGTCATGCTGGTTAATGTCCAATCGTAGATGAAGAACCTAATGCAGATGTGACCAGGTTTTATAATCTTTTGAAAGATTTTGATGAACCATTATGGGATGGTTGCACAAATCATAATAAATTATCGGTCGTTGCACATGTGTTCACCATCAAGTCGGATCATGGATTGAGTAAGGTCGGTTATGAAAAAATTATCGAATGAGCGAGAAACATTTTACCTAAAAGGAACAGGTTGAAAAAGAACTTATATGCTACTAAGTCCATGATGAAACCCCTCGGTCTAAGATACTAGAAAATTGACATGTGTCCAAACTTCTGTAAGTTGTACTACCTTGAAAATATTAAGCTGATCAAGTGCAAGATATGTAGGCATTCTCGTTATAACCCAGAAGTGGCAGGGGAAGGACTCTTGTAACACTGCTGAGCACATGACATGACACCAATCACATGATGCGGTGGATGGAATGATGGTGCATCTTTCCAATGGTGAAGCATGGAAACACTTTAACAGTGTGCATTCTCACTTTTCAGTAGAATCAAAGAACGTGTATCTTGGGTTATGTACAGACAGATTCAATCTATTCGGGTCGTTTGCTGCTCCTTATTCTTGTTGTCCGATTATACTCACGGTTTACAACTTGTCACCCGGTATGTGTATGAGGCTGGATTTCATGTTTTTATCTATGGTCATACTTGGTCTTGATAATCCAGGCTAGAATATAGATGTTTGTCTTCGACCGTTGATTGATGAGTTGATGCAGTTGTGGTCATCCAGGCATAGTTATCAAACCCGACCCGGGGGTTGACCCGGCCAGGGGGCCGGGTCCCGGGTTTCACGGGTCAACCTGGATCAACCCGGAAAAATTAAAAAAATATTTTAAGTTTTACTATTTCACATGAAAAAATTAAGAAAAAATCCATGTGAATATAAGTTATACATGTTGTAAATAATGAAGTTTAAAAGAATATTTTAAAAAGTTTTTTTATCCCATATTGAAAAGATATCATGTTATCCTTTTAAGTTGAAGTATTTAAACCAAAAATCTTTTTTTATCCCACATTGAAAAAACATAACATTTTTCTTGTGAACATAGAGTATATATACTAAAGGGTTTCAAATCCCACATTGAAAAAACATAACTTTTTTCTTGTCAACATAAAATATGTATACTAAAGGGCTTCAAATCTCACATTTAAAAAATAACTTATTTCTTGTAAACATAGAGTATATATATTAAAGGGCTTCAAATCCCACATTGAAAAGATATTATGTTATCATTTTAAGTTGAAGTATTTAAACCAAATTTTTTTTTATCCTACATTGAAAAAACATAACTTTTTTCTTGTGAACATAGAGTATATATGCGAAAGGGTTTCAAATCCCACATTGAAAAAATAATTTTTTTCTTGGGACATAGAGTATATATACTAAAGGGTTTCAAATCCCACATGAAAAAATAAAATATTTTTCTAATATTTATATAGTGAACTTTAAAAAGTGTTAATAACCAACTAAAAAAAAAGAAAAAATAGGGGCATAGGAGAAAAACCACATTTGAAAAAAAAATGGGTCTCGTTCGGGTTCACTCAGTCATGGGTCGACTCACCGAGACGATCGGGTTTTGCTGAGTTGTTGCACCGGCTAGTCTTTTAACAAATCCAGATCGTTCTAGCCACTGGGTCTGTAAACCCCAGAAAAAAAATATAAATAAAGGTAGCTTAAATTGAAAACTAACTACGTGAGAAATAAAAGTGAAGAAATTCATGCGTATGGTTAAATAAAATACAGGAATTCAAAAAATTTTATAATTTCTGGGCAAAATAATTCGAGACATTATAATAAGCCCGGTAATATTGAGGGTTGGATTTAATTGAAAAGAATAATACACTTAAAGGAAGTGGGGCCTAAATGCAAATAAGGAAAATCATAGAGTATAAATACTCTCTCCTCACCAAAAATCTGCAGGAACCATAAGGAGAGAAAATAGGAAGTTTTATACCCATTCTTGAAAAATTAAGAGAGAAACACTAAAATTTCAAGAACCTATCCAAGATTGAGGGTTTATAGATGGGATAAACACTTGTGAACAAGGGATTAACAAGAAATTGAACAAGAAGAAAAGAAAGGAGGGAGTTGAAAATCTTCAACTGGTTGAAGATCAAAATCTTAATTCGTACCGGGTAAGGTGTTCTAAACATGATCTTAAAAATTCATTTCAAATTCGATAATGAATTGATGCCTTGATTTTGAATCATAGGTTAGGGTTCTTAGACATGAATTGGGAAAAAAGAACTTATTGTTAAAATTAAGTTAATTCATGTGTGTGGTAAGTAGTTTATAAAAGTATTGTGTGAAGGGGAGGGGGAGACGAATCTGGACAGACTTGTCTCCTGACTTTCGGTGAGATTTCGGGTAGGAGGATGAGGGAAATAGGATTGGATTCCATCATAGAAATTGTAGATTTGGATGTTAGCTAACCAAGAAAATTGATCTTGCTCAATTTGGAGATATAGAACTTCAGTTATGGGTTACCAACCGAGACTGAGTCGTGACTGATTCTGTAGGGCAATAGGACTGATGGGTTGATGAGCAATTTTGACTATCTTGGAGGCAGAATTGGGTTCTCCTTCCTTCAGAGAACTTGTAGCCTCATGTCTTAGCTTTCCAATGAGATCAATCTCACTTAAAATGAAGTTCTAGAACTCTATATATAGTTAAAAAAATCTGATTAGTGTTCAAATAGCAACGGTTGGACAGCAACCGTTGGACAACAACAGTTCAAACAACAACGGTTGGACAACAACAGTTCAAATAGTAACGGTTGGACAACAACCATTGGACAATAACATTTCAAACAGCAATGGTTGGATAACAACTATTGGACAGTAACAATTCAATGTCTAGACAGTAACAGTTGGGCAGTAACAATTCAAAGTTAGATAGTAACAGTAGACTTTCACGTGAATATTATTATATGTAAGAATATAAAAGAATTGAGTCATACAAACACTTGCACATTGAGATACTAACTTTGAAAATATACCTAATATATGTATGTTTGTTATTATGAGGAAATGAACATGCATATAAAGTAACATATGAGTAATGAATGAATATGGATTCTCTATAATATCGGCTTGAAGAAATCATAACCAAAAACTTCCTTGTGATTCAGGAGGAGCAACCAGGATTGGATCTTCTATTAGGGGAGGTCACGAGACAGGCGGAGTAGGTGCGTGATTTTCCCTTCTATTTGCACTTATACAATTTAAAATTCCTCTGGTGAATGTAACTACAATAAATATCGTGTTCAATGTAAATAAAGTCTAGCGTATTTATAAGATTAGCTTCGGCTAATGGCATCCGTGATAGGAGTGCCGGGAAATGAATTACAAGATTAGTTTCGGCTAATGACATCCATGATAGGAGTGCTGAGATTAGCTTCAGCTAATGGCATCCATGATAGGAGTGCTAGGAGATTAATTACAAGATTAACTTCGGCTAATGGCATCCGTGACAAGATTGTCGAGAAATGGATTACAAGATTAGCTTCGGCTAATGGCATCCGTGATAGGATTGCCGGGAAATGGATTACAAGATTAGCTTCGGCTAATGGTATCCGTGAAATGAATCACAAGAATAGACTTTGCAAGGTCACCCGGTTCATGCAAGTAAATAAGAGTATTCAAATTAAGAATATGCAAATGAGTGTTAATTGGGTTTAAAAGATTTACAAGCAAAATATAAGTTGTCTGTTAGAATTCTTATGGATCCGATAGAAAATTAATACTTCATTCAGATACATTACATGAGCATATATATATTTGTTTTATCAACATAATGGTGTAATATGTCCATCAAATATCCAGGGAGATCATTAGTTTA
>Ga0307509_10010043_pt1 | contig 11683 bp, 10 predicted proteins | sample 10_EM_MG_FD_202245 | JGI IMG/M metagenome (GOLD analysis project Ga0307509, IMG submission 202245) | Populus trichocarpa ectomycorrhiza microbial communities from riparian zone in the Pacific Northwest, United States - 10_EM | ecosystem: Host-associated > Plants > Roots > Unclassified | place... | reverse complement strand
ACTTATGTTTCTTACATAGTTTTCCCTATATTTCTTTCATACATATGGGCGCACACTTTTGTATAAATAAGCTTGCTACCGCCCACCTGTTTTGGAATAATTAAGAACCAGAACTCCTACCAAATCTACTCTCTACTCCTCATCAAGCGTGCCTCGCAACCCCCCTCGCACTTGCGCAGTATTATCCACATAGAATAGATTGTGCCCCTGGCGTTCACATTTTGAACAAGCAGCCCTGCTACCTCCCTCTACGCCGCCCTGTGCCACAATCATAATCAAATAGATCTCAGATTGCAAACACTTAAGTCGTGTAGCTGGAGCAGAACCCGTATCGGAACACTATATAAGGGGGACTGCTAGTGACCGCTTGCCGGTAGTGAGATGAGCTGCAGCAGGGAGATAAACCAGCTGCTTGCGAACAGAGAGCGGCCCCCCGCAGTCCCACCACCCATTCCTACCCACTTGCTTGTAATGGGCCGTACTCTACATTACTATACACCACTGTCCACAAAACACAAGATAAATACAGTGTTCGCAACGGGGCAGTCCGTCCGTCCTGGGCCAGGACGAGGACGGACGACATTTCGTCGTCCCGTCCCGTCTTTTCCAAAACTTGCCCGACAGGTTAGAATAAGGGACCAGGACGGACGACATTGTGTCGTCCCGTCCAGTCATTTTCTGAACTTGCCCGACAAGTAAGAGCCAAGGACCAGGACGGACGACATTTTGTCGTCCCCCACCGTCCTCTGTCGTCCCCCGCCGTCCCCCGCCGTCTTCCGCTGTTTTCCGCCGTCCCCTGCCGTCCCCTGCCGTCCCCCATCATCCCCGGCGGTCCTATGTAGGCACTTACCGTCCCATACTAGAAGATGTCTCACATCATGGGGCTCGTCGTCCTTCGTAATGACAGCCGTCCTCGAAGTTCAAGGACGAGAACGGACGGCATTTTGTCGTCCCGTCCGGTCATTTTCTAAAGTTGCCCGACAAGTAGGAATGAAAGACGAGGACGGACCACGTCCTGCCGTCCCGTCTCGTCCTGGGCTCTTGGCAGTCCCCCCGCCGGGCCCCACGGGGGCCCCGGACGGCTGCGAACACTGGATAAATACTATCTTCACAAATAACAATAAAGAAGAATAGCGAAATATGACCAAGCCTGCAACCATAACTCCAATGCAGGGAAAAATCAAAAAAGGGAAAGAAACACAAAAGCTGATAAGCAGTGAATAGGCAGCGGGAAACTAGAAAAACGCCATTATTAAAGCCAAATGATCGAAGTCTTGCCTACACTAACCCCACACTTGGAAGCTCTTTATGTGATAACAATATATCTAGTAACGAGGAGAGAAGGAAATAGAGGAGAAAGGCGAGAAGAAGAATAAGAGCGGAGATAATAAAACGCCGGTCGGCCACAGATGAGAGGATGGGTTGAGTGTTGCTAGGATGGGTCTTAGTCTTCGTCCGACGGAAGAAGAGCTTTAGGGGCCAGCTGAAAAGAGGTCGAGGCAACCAGGGTGATTGGGCCGAGAGGCCGCTTCCTGCGGACATAGGGACAGAATCATCGTGGTCCAATAACCTTGGCCGCTCATCGTGTGCTGCAAATAAGAGTCCGGGACGGACATGTTTCCGTTCCAAAAGCATCTTTACTACCCTCTCATGTCCAGTCCGAGTGGCCCACGAGAGTGGTGTCCGGCCATATTCGATATCTGGTTGGTCAGGATTGACATTCGTTCGTTCTAAAAGCATCTTTACTGCCCCCTCATTTCCCTTCTCCGCCGCCCACGAGAGTGGTGTCCGGCCATAAAAGGCGTCTGCCCGGTCGGGATTGACGTCCTTTCGCTCTAAAAGCATCTTTACTGCCCCCTCATATCCCTTCTCCGCCGCCCACGAGAGTGGTGTCCGGCCATAAAAGGTGTCTAGATGGTCAGGATTGACGTCCTTTCGTTCCAAAAGCACCTTTACCACCCGCTCATGCCCGTTCCTAGCGGCCCACGAGAGTGGTGTCTGGCCATAATAGGTGTCTGGCTGGTCGGGGTTGACGTCCTTTCGTTCCAAAAGCATCTTTACCACCCCCTTATGCCCGTTCCTAGCCGCCCACGAGAGTGGTGTCTGGCCACAAACGATATCTGGCTGGTTGGGGTTGATGTCCTTTCGTTCCAAAAGCAGCTTTACTACCCCCTCATCCCCTTTCCCAGCCATCCACGAGAGTGGCGTCTGGCCAGATTTGGTGATTGGCTGGTTGTGATTGATGTCCTCTCGTTCCAAAAGCAGCTTTACTACCCTCTCATGCCCCTCCTCCGCTGCCCACGAGAGCGGTGTCCAGCGATAACAGGTGTCTTGTTGGTCAGGATTGACGTCCTCTCGTTCTAAAAGCACCTTTACCACCCGCTCATGCCCGTTCCCAGCCGCCCACGAGAGCGGTGTCTGGCCGTGATGGGTGTCTGGTTGGTCGGGATTGACGTCCTCTCGTTCTAAAAGCACCTTTACCACCCGCTCATGCCCGTTCCCAGCCGCCCACGAGAGCGGTGTCCGACCATATTTAGTGTCTGGCTGGTCAGGATTGAGGCCCTTTCGTCCCAAAAGCATCTTTACTGCCCCCTCATCCCCTTTACCAGCCATCCACGAGAGTGGCGTCTGGCCAGATTTGGTGATTGCCTGGCTGGGATTGACGTCCTCTCGGTCTAAAAGCACCTCTACCACCCTCTTATGTCCCTCCTCCGCTGCCCACGAGAGTGGTGTCCAGCGATAACAGGTGTCTTGTTGGTCAGGATTGACGTCCTTTCGTTCCAAAAACATCTTTACTACCCCATCATACCCCTTCTCTGCCGCCCACGAGAGTGGCGTCCGGCCATAAAAGGTGTCTGGCTGGTCGGGATTGACACCCTCTCGCTCCAAAAGCATCTCTACCATCCCCTCATGCCCGTTCCCAGCCGCCCATGAGAGTGGCGTCCGGCCATATTTGGTGTCTTGTTGGTCAGGATTGACGTCCTCTCGTTCTAAAAGCACCTTTACCACCCGCTCATGCCCGTTCCCAGCCGCCCACGAGAGCGGTGTCAGACCAGATTTGGTGTCTGGGTGGTCAGGATTGACGTCCTTTCGCTCCAAAAGCATCTTTACTATTCCCTCATGTCCCCTCTCAGCCGCCCACGAGAGTGGTGTCAGGCCATATTTGGTGTCTGGGTGGTCAGGATTGACGTCCTTTCGCTCCAAAAGCATCTTTACTATTCCCTCATGTCCCCTCTCAGCCGCCCACGAGAGTGGTGTCCGGCCATATTTGGTGCCTGGCTGGTCAGGATTGACGTCCTTTCGCTCCAAAAGCATCTTTACTATTCCCTCATGTCCCCTCTCAGCCGCCCACGAGAGTGGTGTCTGGCCATAAACGGTGTCTGGCTGGTCAGGATTGACGTCCTTTCGTTCCAAAAGCCTCTTTACTACCCCGTCATGCCCTCTCGTAGCTGCCCATGTGAGAGCCGTATTCCCCGTACAATCGGCTGCATTAACATCCCATTCCCTCATATCCAGTACCGCTGGAACCATCTCCTCGATTCCGAAGTATGCTACCCCGTGGAGTCCAGTAAACCCTGAGAGTCCCTCCGCATCACCAAGCCAGACCCGCCGAGGGAATATTCTCCAATCACATCCGTACAACAGTTGAACAGATATATGCTCATCAAATCTATCGAGAAGCCTGAGTGCAAGTATTTTGGTATTCTCCGTCATCCCCCTTCTCATATGTTTCCCCCAAGAAACAGAAGCATATTCTAGAAGCGGTGTTGTTGAGGGGGCCCGGCGAAGATTTGGCGAAAGATCCCGGACAAATCCGAAATTGAGGTATGTTAGGCAAACCTCCGCAATTGCTGAATGTGGACTATGGAATAGGGTTGGATCACTTGTGAGATACTCCTTAAGAGTAAAGTGCACCAGCCGGACAGTGCGCGAGAAAGACCCTTCGACCGTGATAAGACCTAGGCAGGATGCTAGGACTGTCCGTAACGCAGGAACATCTTCCGGATCCAGATCCGCAGATCCTATCTCCACTCCCAAGGCATGACAGAGCTCCTCAGCCTGTAATGTCCTTTCCGAATATAGCACCCACATCAGGGCCTTCGATCCGAGTACTGATTTATATCCCTTCTGCGCTTTAATTCGCGCTAGAGTTTTCGTGTAGGCTTCGCTTAGTCCATTGCCTTGGGTCATCTCATTAAGCTTCTTTCTTCTCCGACGAATTGTCACCTCCGCCAGAATGGCATCGATGTTGAGCGAAACTAAGAGGAATCTACACCCAACCTTTGGTAAGTATACATCATTGATAGGGTGGGGGTGCCGGATGCTCTTACACATTAGATATCTTTTCCAAAATGACTCTCACAATATCCACCCGTAAGTCATTGCTCATCGCCTCTGGCTCGGAATCCCTATCTAACCTCATTTCCACATAATTCCGGATATCATCTGGGTTAGAGCTGATGGGTATCACAACCGCCGCGGAGAAATATCTTTGAACATCTCCCCTGACATGGGGCCTCCCAGTGAGGAATATTCTTGTCCTGGGGGACTCCTGAACAATATCTCTCAGCGACTCGAGAAGCTCTGAAACATACTTCTGTAAACATTCGTCCAAGGCGTCGAGACAGATGAAAACCTGGGGAAGCGAAGCAATAACGATCTTCAACATTCCCATCAGATCCGCAAGCCGCGGCGCTCTACCGCCAAACTCCTTCTTCCCTTTTTGAAATGCCTCCCGTAGATGATCGGGGATGCCCCCTCTGCTTACTAGCTGCTTCAGAATAGCTCCCATAATATTGGTGGTTGTCTGGTCTTGTTGAGAAAGGAAGTCGCAGTACAACCCTGCAACTGCGATATTGTCCTCCTGCGCTCGATCGCATAGGCTGTCGATCACTAGGGAACTAATATTTTCGAGCCGTCAGCGGCATTCAGTTTGCTCAAAGAACCCCGCCACTTACCTCAGATATGTTTTGCCCACTCCCGGATTCCCGGAGCAAAACAAGACAGCCTTATCGCCTCCACCCTCACTGCATCTCCACCTCCGAAACTCGGTCGTTTCTAACAGCCAATTCCCGACACCATCGAATCGCTCATTGCGGACGCCCTGATGTCTGTTATTCGGCTCTAGTGGAGAGAGCCAACGCATAATTGGCGCATCCTCGTCGGAGATATTGAAGGTGTTGGAAATACTGCTTATGTTCCCGCAGTTGGAGTTACCGTCGCCGAAGCTGACCGACTGCATATTCGAAATTTGGGTCATGATGTCCTATCTGGAATGCTGTTTGAGCGTAGAAACGGTTCAGCGATTTGTAGAGTACCAGGGAGTTTGTAAAAATTCTGTGATGAGAGCTAAAGAAAGCGGGGCGATCTTGCTTGTTGTGGCACAATACTATCCAATCATTTCCTTCTTGCCGTGCATGACTAATAGAAGATAATCTCAAAGACTTCTACCGAATGACAGCATTTCGACTGTCGGCGCATAATATAGTTTGCTCACCTGTAGCCGTTGTTCCGAATAGCATAGTTTGTGAATAGCAACTAGTCTCTCCCCAAATATATGCCATCGCCCGGTGGAGCCTAAGATGTGAATGAGGTAAGCCCTCACCCGATACCACTAGCAAAGAGCAGCCAGGCCCATCTGTATCGAGCTGCCTCTCCACATGCAAGGATTGTACGAGTAGTCTTAGGTCGGGTTGGGGTTATACAAGTTTGATACAGAGCCAGCTTACATCAAGGGAGTAGCGTATCAACAAATCCAAGGTGCTAGGTGATTAACGCCATTCACATATGGGATAAAAGTACTGAGGAGAATATTCTCGCCTAATGATGTTTTCTGGAAGTGAGCATATTCACTAAGAGATAGAACCAAGCACATCAACTAGTAGATAAACCGTCTTCCGCAGCCAGTTTAACAGATCCTCGACAGGCGCTAAAGTAACTAAAGAAAAGGTATAATTTGTTCCTATTGAATGAGTTAGAATTATCCGAGCTGGATCAGATGCCGGAGACGAAATAAAACAATGTATCGAGAATGTAGATTCCCGTCCCATACCGGATAGTTCCCCACCCTAAGTACCACAGCACCAGCTATTTGTCCCACTTGTCCCTGCCGAGTTCTAAACAATATGATGGCACATATTGCGGAGGTGTGTTAAATAAGAACCGGATCCGGATACCCCCTCAGCCATCATGGTATCTCATTCAGGGGAAGGTTTAGTTGATGGACTTCCCCAATGGGTACAGTATGTATCCAGTGTTTCGCCTACTATCTTATGGGCAGGTAACGGGGACATAGACGGTGAACTCAGACCCGCCAACCCATAACACGGTATTCCGGCGAATAACTAGCCTAATCTCTCCCCACCCCTTCTTTCTCCGACCCTCACTGATGGGTTCTTGCCATACCCGGCAAGCACAGATAAGTCCTACTTTCCCACTACTAACTTATGCTCCACTACAAGCCACCTTCTCATGTGCTACGCACCATAAAAGGGTCGTTGTGCTTTAGCTGAGCCAATCCGACAATGATGATCCCACTCCAGATAAAGCCGCCCCCATGCTGTTCTCCCACAATTCGCACAAGTCCACAGCTTTATTCTCACTCATTGTGGGGTTTAACCGTTGGATCTTGAATTACCGTGGCATGGGGGTCTCCAGGGCGGCATCCCGGAGCTTGGAATAGCCTTCCCCCCCCCCCCCTCACCCAAATTCCCCCTTTATCTAAAATGCCACACATCTTGTAGACATACATCACCCCCAATGGAATCCCTATCGCATCCAAGCACGAGCACATACTGCCAACTTGTCCTTCTCCCAGCATAATACCCTGTCAACACCTACTAGTTTCTGTAGGCAAGCCTAAGCTTTCCCCTCCCTAAGAAAAATTACCCCTTACAGATAGCCGAAACAGCATACCTCTTAGCAGCAGCAAAGCTACCAGCGCTAATACTGCGTTTCACACCACCCCCGGTTAAACCTCCTAGTACAGACATTCACCATCCAGTATAAGATCCAGTAACCAACCCCCACCTGATAACATAGAGCAAGAGCTCAAGACTGACTAACCCCACCCACCGTCACGTCGTTTATACGAAGCCACCCCGGGACAAAATATCCCGAACTCAATATCCCAAACCCTTCTTCAATTCTACCGCACTTCCCCGCGGAACGGGTAGATGAGATGTGGGCAGGACCAGCAGGTGGATACTCTAACCATAAAAAAAACCAAAAAAAAACCAAGACTCCCCACACTGCCAAGTATTCCTGAATGGCGATCATTGACGTTAGACAACCCCGTATGCTATGATACTAGATATGATACTAGATTATAAGTATCCGACTTTTCATCCAGACAAAAAATACCCTGTGGCGGCGGTAGGAGCTGTTATTTATTTATTTGTTTGTTTTTCCAGATTTCGTTCACACCTTTCGAGCGTCCAGAATGACAGGTAGGTTACCTTAGGGTTTATGTGTGGTGAATTGCGTACACAGCAGTCTTGAAGTCTCTTCAAGGATGATGGCTACAACAAGATGCTGGTACAGATACAGTGTATGATATTTTCCGTGAATCATTAAGCGGAAGTAGTAGATAGTCTAGGCTCAGGCTCAGGATCAAAGGCATATCAAGTTAAAGGCAGTAACGGTCTACGGTATTCACTCCTTGACAGTTGCTCTTGCAAGCTCCAAACAAATACGGAGCCCACCTGGGAAGCTCCTTTTATTCGTGCCAGTGCTCAAGTTACACTGAACCAATCCAACGAATATGGATCCTATCTAAAAACAAAGCAAGGTCCATCCTTTGTATCAAACCCTCGTAGGATAGCTAGTCCACATAAACCATACAAGCCCTAGAATTATCCCCCAAATACCACTAGACCACTACATCCAGCTGTTTCCCAAAACCACCTTCCTGGCGTCTCGCGGCCACCTGCCTAACCAACCTCATTGCCAAAGATCCTAGCATAAATCCCAAGCGCTTTAATGGTGAACGTGAATTTATAGTTCGGGTAAGAGATCATGCTATAACAGTCAGCCCGAAACAAATCAAAAATGTGGAGGATGAACTAACCAACTCTTGTTAAAAACACCCTCGATCCCCTCTTGCAGCCATTCGCCATTTGGCTGTTGGCGTCGCATGATCAACTATAAAAATTAGTGCCTCCCTGGTAAAGTTCAGCAGAGCAGCGTGCTTACCTTGATCCCCTTCTCAATTGGACCACGCTCCTTATACCCAGCGTTCATCAAGGCTATTACTGACCAGGCAGTATTCACAACTTGGGTCTCCCGATGCTCGGTGTAGACACCGGTCTCACAGCTCTTGTAGCTCTCGCCCCACCCCCCATCATCACGTTGCTTGCTCAACAAAAATTCAACCGCCTTTCTCATCGTCGCACTATTCTCGTAGGTTTCGCCTGTGCTTTTCAAGGCTTCCGTGGCAAACATGGTAGCATACGTGAAACAAACACCCCAGCTCCCGTACCAACTTCCATCCTGTTCCTGGGCCTTCTTGATATACTGGACGGTCCGTCTAACAACATTCTCAATCTTCGTCTTTCGTGGATGATTGGGGTAGGTCTTAATGAATTGCTGAAGACCCATAATGGTCGCGGTCGAGCATTCAGGATACGGATATTCCACCATGATACGGCCGAATACTTCGGCAGCATTGAGGGATTCTAGCCACGGGCCAGCACGAATAAGCTCGTAGCTGGCAAATCCGCCATTGGCATTCTGCATAGTGAGAAGGACCTCGGCGCTATCTTGAAGGCGCTCGTCGGAGATCAACTTTGGCATACCACTGATGATTACTGTCGTCAGCTTTTGTTTTCTCAGACTTATAGGTGGGTGAACTATACGGGACGCTTTGAAGTAGGAGAACTGATTTGAGTCCCTCGGCGGTAGTATCACAAACAGTATATCCCTGCGCCCTCTTACTGAATGGCCAGGCACCTTTGCGTTGTTGGCGATAACAGAAATCCTTCTCCTTCGGTTCCTCCCTAATTTGCTGAGTATCCAAAAACCGCAACGCTTTGATAAGCATATCCCTATACTGAGGATCTTCACCAAACCCGCATTCGGTAACACTCTGAATAAGAAAGCTTGTATCCCAGCATTGCACACCATCAGTACCATTGGCTAACATCCCTTCGTTCTTCATCCATAAAAAGTCCTTGATAGTCTCCCGGTGCATATTTACAGCATGGCTCTCGCCTTCCGTGAAGTAACGCGCGACAAAGTTCAGGGGGTTGTTCACAGGGCCAAGGCAGCAATAGTCAGAGTTCTCGTCCTCGAGCTTGATGAGTTTGTAGACGTGATCGCGAGCGATCTCCTGCAGTTTACCCGGGCAAATCCATTTCCCCCATACTGCCAAGATCGCATTCAGCGCATCCAAGACCTTTGTATGCGGGTGGTAGATGTCCTTCGGGGCAACTGTATTCCTATGTAGGGAGAAGTCAATCGAATCATAAGATTCAACATACAATTCTTTCCGAAGAGCGATTGTAATATCATCAACAGGCCGAGCTTTCTTCAACGAGTAGAGATAGGACATAGCCAAGAAGACTTGCCGATTATGTACCCACCACCTCCAGGGATGAAATGGTACCCAATCTGGCAGTAGCCACAGCTCCGGCGGGATTGGGTTCACACCCTCCCACTCGTAGCATCCCATCAACGATAACATGACCTTCCCCCACAGTGGAGACTGCAAGGCACCTCCTAGAGCATGAAGTGTCTTACGTGCCTTGACACAAACGGGGTGATCTGGCGACAATCCAACGATACGAAGAACGACGTAGTTGAGAGCGGTACCAAAAACAGTTGATTCACCCTCAATATGCAATCCCCAACCCCCATCCTCGGGATGTGCCCGAGCAGCAAGATAGCGTTGTATTTCAATCCTCCATTCTTCCGGGATTTCGCTATTCGTAACAAAGTATGCAATCATAGTTGCTGGCAGCAGAAACATTGGGCCACCGTATTCACACGCCCATTGCCCCTCCGAAAGTTGAAGCTTGGAGAAAAAGGACAGGCCATTCCGTGCAACATCCAAGGGTGTACCTGGTGTTGCTAGCGCCGGGAGACCCTACCCACAAATTAGCCACTAGCGATGAAAAAGGGGGGGGGGACATGGGCCCTACAGTTGGGAGACCGAGATGGTATTTATCCGCCACAGATTGAGGCCATGCGGCGACTTCCTCGTCAGTCTTAAGATAATGCCATGTTTGACGGCCATCCTCTGTTTTGAGACGCCAACGAGTAAGCTCAGTAGTAGGAAGATCCCCTGAAAAGGTTGTTCCGTTCATTGTTCGAGTTCCCGAAATTTGTTGGGGAGACGATCCAATGTTAACACTTTGGTGATGATATCAGGAGAATATATCAACGGTTGAAAAGCAAACGGAAGGAAAAGCTCGTATAATATTTTTTTGTCCCGTGTTGCGGATAAGGAGACTATTTGTACTCGAGTAAAGGAGCTATTATATCTTCCGCAGACAATCAGGGATCTACAGGGATATTGGGAACTAGGCTTACCCGGCCCCAGGAACAGTGTTCCTACCGGTATCATAACAGAAAAGCTGGCGGACAGGCCTCCCAGGGCATCACGGCACGGCAGCGTATCACAGGGCATTGGCACCGGAAAGCCAGGTGAGAAAGGATGCACAAGTAGTCACGTGAAACCGCGTTTGAGGCTAAATCACTTTGAGCAAATGGAGAGGTGAACAAACACGATCTAGGGGCACACGGGCACCATGCAAGCCTCCACAAAAAAATCCGAGCTCTTCACCTATCATAGACCCGCTACTCAGCCACGGTTGCGTCCGATTCCATTACAAGTATTTATCGTCGACCATGTCCAAACCTTAAGGGAACTGCAGCCTCAATTAAGGAGGTGGAGAGACTCTCGCTCATAACAACGCACACTATCGAAGCATATAGCACGCACTCGCTCTATCCAAAAGAATCATGATATTTCTAGCGGCCCCCCAAGTGCATTAATTTAAACCTACTTTTTGGTTAGCAATCTAACACTGCCAAGGTTACGGTAGTAGGACGAAAAAAATATATTGCACCCCTGTTTTGTCGTTTGTGTAGACTCCCGGTCCCGGCGCACGGGAAAGGTAGACGGAACCAACTTTGAGCGTAGATTAAGTGAACCATGACCATCTACGGTATCCTCACAATTCCCATTGCTCAAGTCGCATTGGCCCTGACTGAGGATTCGGCTGAATTGATCATGATAGCTAGACTGTCCCCTGATCAAGTCTGCGGGCGGGGAATGACAGTCTTTCCACGTCTGGACATCCCAGAAAAAAAACCATTTTTCCGGCAAACCGGCCTTGCAAGGACCTGTCTCCGAGAGATAAGGCGGTTTTGCCCAATTCTCACCGATCGGTCCCTCAAGTATACCAGTATATATCGATGCCTAGGCCCCGATAACAAATACCTTTTCAAATATACAGGCGAACCACCTGGTAGGGCCTCCCGAACACAGAAACACATCAAGTTCGAGGACCTGCGGTAGGTCCCCCGACGAGGTGCTCTCTCTACAGTACTTGTAGGAGAAAACCTTTTAAATACCATGCATTTTTGTGCATACCTTTCGGATACCATCCTTGGCCGAGACATACCATCCAAAAGGTTTCACATTACAACAAAAAGTAAACCATTCTCAGAGTTTCAGCAG
>Ga0307509_10010042_pt1 | contig 11683 bp, 5 predicted proteins | sample 10_EM_MG_FD_202245 | JGI IMG/M metagenome (GOLD analysis project Ga0307509, IMG submission 202245) | Populus trichocarpa ectomycorrhiza microbial communities from riparian zone in the Pacific Northwest, United States - 10_EM | ecosystem: Host-associated > Plants > Roots > Unclassified | place... | reverse complement strand
ACGATATTCATTTCAAGCTTCTCCATATGTTTAATATGCAACTTGTGAGAGCATATATCTTTGAAAAAGTGACTGATTTCCTTGAATGCATCTTATATCCTTTTTGGCAATAAATCCCTGTAAGTAAATGGAATGAGTTTATATAAACACATGATAGTCATGACTCTTTTTTTTTTAATACAATCTTACATCCTTCAAATTCACCAATCTAGATATGTTCGAAACATATCCATAAGGAAAACACAAACTTTTAAGCTATTAGTAGACAAGAAAGTCTAAGGCGAAACTGACTTTGGGCTTTACAACTCGTGTCTTATTATAAACTAAATCCATATTCTTATGGTGACAAAATAAATGTATATTCATTCTAATCTCCATGTTGTCCTTTGTCTTCCCTTTCACGTCAATCACCGTGTTAAAAATATTTTCAAACACGTTCTTTTTGGTATACATGACATCTAGATTATACATGACTCTAGCCTCACACACATCTTCGATGATAAGTTGTAAGCCATATGTGTCACTAGCCAACAAAAATAAGGTGCAATAAATGATCCAAATGGATTGAATCCATTTATATATAAACCAAGATGTACATTCCATGTTTCGATTAAAAATTAAGGATGCACCCTATTGAACTACTTTCAAGCTTCACCATTGAAAGGGTTCACCATGACTCCATCCATCACATAATATGAATGATATTATGTCATGTGCTCAATAATTATATTTAGAGACATAAATAACCTTTGCAACCTAGGAGTAATTAGGAAGTATCTCTGTTTTCTATATGTGAAAAAAGTCCTTCCCTACCAGTTTTAGGTTTATATTGAGCATGCCTACAAGTTCTACACTTGGTAAAATCTATAATTTCATGGTTGTACAACATGCAGAAATTTAGACATATGTCAATTTTTTAGTATCTCAGGCCAAAGAGTTTCATCATGAATTTAGCAATATAAAAGTTCCTTTTCAGCTTATTCCTTTCAGGTAAAATGCTTTTTGCCCATTTAATGTATCTATCACAACCGGCTTCACTCAGCCGATGATCCAACCTGATGGTGAACACATGTGTAACAAACAATAATTTACTATGATTTATGCACCCATCACAAAATAGTTTGTCAAAATCTTTGAAAAGTTCAAGAAACTAAATTGCGTCTATATTTGGTTCTTCATCTACACTTGAACATTTACCTACATAACCCAAATCAATTCTCATTAAATCCATCACTATACTCTTATAAGGATTACTATTATCATCTACAACTTCACACACGTTACTAGAAGTAGAAGTTGATCCAACCATCCTTTCTACCATGGTCTCGTAAGGAACATAGGGTTTTTCATGTGTAAACCAACATAAGTATTTTTTCATGAACCTTTTTTTTTTATATATAGAAGATGCACCGTAACAACATTTACATTAAAGAGCTTTTTATTTTTACACCTCTTATATGGATATATAATAATACCACCCCTACTAATATTTTTCAGATTAGATAGCGCATAATTAATAAAACCCTCAACCCTATTATAATAATCCATATTGTGTAACCCTTCGGGTGAAACTCGATAAATCTAAGAATGATCATCCATTACTTATATGAATCATGTATAGAATATTGATGACAACATGTATTAATTAATAATGTAAACTAAACAAATTATCGGTACCTAATTAATTAGCTATCATCGGTTGAATTTAAACCTATTTAATCTATTTTAATGATACCCTTTAATAATCATCAATTTTCTCTAAAAATTCAAATTCTTTCAAATTTATCGAAACTTTCAACTTAACAATAAAATTGACAAAATGTGAAATGTACCCATTAAATAACCCATTATTTCTTTCATTATAAAATAATTAAGTTACAAAATCAAACTCAATTTCATTAAATGACAAACAAATATAATTTTTTAAAATCTCAAACAAACCCGAACATGTACAAATCATACATTCATACAACAAATTTCTATAGGAAAAAAACTATAAAACAAGTAAACACACAAATAAACTACATATACTACACAAAAATACCAAAAACATTAACATAAAAAATGGGTAGGCTTGCACACTTAATGTAGCGAATCTTAAAAAAAATAATTAAATCAAAACAGGGATACTGACAGACTATGTATTGGGGTGATTGAATTTGTAATGATGAAAGCTTAACATAAAAAATGGGTAGGCTTGCACACTTGATGTAGCGAATCTTTTAAAAAAATTTTAAATCAAGACAGGGATACTGATAGACTATGTATTGGGGTGATTGAATTTGTAATGATGAAAGCTTGATTTATAACAAAAAGAGGGGGGTGTTGTTTAATTTTCTAAAGAAAGAAAAATAAAGAAAAAAGAAGAAATGAGAGAGTGGGAGAAAGGGGGGGGGTTGTGTGACAGGTTATAACTTAAACATTATCTATGAAAATTAATGACGATAATTTTTCATCAGTAATTTCATTGGCAATATTAACACGTCAGATTTGTCGACAAAATTAACGAGAGAATACCTACTCAATTTTTTTCATTCTTTGAATTCCATCAGTAATTCCCTTTATATTCACTGACATAACTTTTTGTATTGTTGAATACCCAATGGAAACAACAACGTGATGTTTTGTCAGTAAATGTCATCTTAATTTACTGATGATATTTTTTTGTTGGTATTTTCATTGATATTTGATAATTTTCTGGTAGTACAATTATTTACTTAGCACAAGCTTTAATAATATTTTCTTTCAATTATTAAATAAAAAGTTAATCAACTCATATTTTTATAAGTGAATTATTTTTCAACCATTTCAATAGCTGCCACCCTCTCATTTTCTCATATACCGTCCACCACATTTACCTTTACAACAACCATCACCACTGCTCCATCAAGGCCTTATTACCATTGTATTTTTTTTTCCATTATTTATCGAATATTAAAAAATATGTTTCATTTAAATATTATTTTTCCTACTAATAATATCACCATCACAATCATTATTTCGCTAATTAATCATTGAGAATCTATTGCAAGTTAGATTAATTGCATGATTCTAAACTTTCTTCCTTGATTTAGTAGATTAATTGCATGATTCTAAACTTCCTTCCTTGATTTAGTATTGTTTTCACAAATGGTTAATTTCCACATTGCTCAGCCGAGCAATATTCCTATAGCCTTCTTGTAAAAGATGTGTCCATCAAAGAATCATGAGTTAATATTATCTTTGAAGGCAACGCTACTTTCAACTGTACTGTAACGTTCACAATTTTACAAAATATTTAGAATGAAGGTTGAGCTATTTTCAACTGTGTAACGTTCACCATTTTTTAAATATTTTTTAAGACGAAATAACTTAACTTTTTTAGTGTTTTTTTATTTTATTTTCGAGGTTACACTATTCGAGATATATATATATATATATATATATATATATATATATATATATATATATATAATCATATTGAGAGTATATATATGTTAAAAAAAGCGGTAAAATCAATAGTCTTTTTGAAATTATACTTGTTTCAATTTCGTTTTTTTGACATGTGTAAATTTAAAGAAAGACGTGTTTTTCCTTTCTTTTCAAATATTTTCATCTTATTAAATATTTTTGAAAAAAATTAATTTAATTTAATTTTTTTATTTTAAATTAATATTTTTTTAAGATTTTCAGATTATTTCAATGTACTAATATTAAAAATAATTTTTAAAAATAAAAAATATTATTTTAATACATTTTAAAATAAATAACCTAACCACACTCTCAAATATTTTACAAATAATTAAGCGATTTCTTTTATTTGCAAAATTTTGCAGCTTACCAGGCGCAGGTTAGCAAGAGACTAGTGTATAAACTGTCAACCTCGTTCGCGACTTTTATAGGGCTGTGGACCACTGTTTCTTAAATTCCACTGGTGTTTCTCTTATATACATGAAACAGGAGAAGAAGTGAGTGGAAGTGGTCCTAATGATAATACATGAAATATTCACAAGTCTTTATTGTGCTTCTTCATATCATCTTCCTCATCACATGCCTTCTCCTAGATGCATTTACTCGTGGACCCCCTGGATAGCTGGTTGATGTTAACAATTTGGCAATTTTCCAGCTTCTCTTTTTTCTCGTTCTTTTGGGCTGGATGGGAACCGTAAATTTTCCAACTGTTCAGTAAATTTGCATATAGCTTATAGTCCGGGAGGATAGAAATGTCTCTTGCAAAGGTTTTCTAGGGTCCACAAACCAAATTACCTTAGTGAAAGAAGAATTTGATGGGTTTCCTTCCATTTACTGGATTATTGCTGAGTTGCAATGAACTTATTTCCTATCATCAATATTTGGACAAAACTTGGCAAACGCCTTATTCTCGTTATTGCCCTTTAGCTCCTAGCTCGCAACCACACAATGAACTGAACGCCTCAACAGGGTTTCTATTTGTCCTTAACCTTAGGGCTGATATTTCCAAGGGTACTATATATTTAGATCCAGCAGCAATGCAAGATCCTTTTTGAATGGCCATGGGGTAAATTTCCTTTCTTGAAAATTACAGCCGAGGGCTCTTTTTAGCTTACAGTACAAGTTCACTGCAGCTCTGGCGATTTAAAAGGAGTAAATATTTTGGTACTTTGTTCGACAGCTGGAATAGATACACAGTATAACTGGAAACAGGGCTTGTCACCTCACCTCCATGGTTGTCCTTTATGACAATATTCGGTAAAAAGCTCTGGAGTGAGAATTTCTCAATGTAGTTTGAGAACAGGTCCTCAACCTAACTGATGTTGAATTTGTTCTTCCATTTCGTAGTATTTGTTGAAATTACATAGTTTTTTTTTCAACAAATTCCTAAGGTTGCTATAAATAGTCGGTGTCTTTCCTATGTCTGGTCTGTCAAAATATTACTTCGTAGACTTTTTACTGTCGATCTACGGATAAAAGGCCTTTGGAGACATCTCTTAATTAGCCAGGGATTTTGATTCAAGGCAGCATGAACACGACACGACTCTGAATCCTACTTCCTCCCACGTCCACTTACTTCGGAGAATGGTCAATGGCTACAAGTCTGCATCATATCTTCCCTTCAGTTGATGGATTAATTAGAATTTTTAATCAAAATAAATTAATCATTGCAAGGGTTTTTGATTGGGAGGTGTTTTTTTATTAATTAGTACTAAGGCAAGTGGAGTTCTCATTACTTGCGTGAGGCATTTTTGGCACTTTGTTGCGAACACAAAGCAAATTATTGTGCCCAAGTGTCGGATGCCATGGTTAAAGTCTGGTGTTCTAGTGTTTTGAAAGTGTGCCAGATTGAAATCATGTCCAGTACAATAATTGGGTTGTAGATGACAGCTTTATGAGTTATTTCACATTGAATGCTTCTCTTGTATTGTTGTAATTATTGAGTTTTTTTAATTTCGAGGGTGTACTCTATATTTTATTTTATTTTAGAGGTTATATTTTTTTTTTAATTTCGAGGGTGTACTCTATATTTTTTTTTAGAGGTTATAAGTTTGAGTTTTATAAATTTCAGTACTTATAAAATTTATCAAGATATGTATAAAGTGATCCGGACAACCATGTTAATAAAAAATTAATAATTGTGTTTTCCTTTGTTGTACAAACAGGACTAATGTGACCGTTAATAACTTAATATGGCAATAACGATTTGTTTTAAAGTACTGTTTTGGGATATGAATCCTTGAAGTACCCTTTCTAGCTAGGGTCTATTAAGCGAAAAGCATTCTAATGAACACATTATTGAAGGCAATTAACTTCAGTGAATTAGTAAATTATGTTTCACCTAGATTCCCCAGCTAGATATAACTTTCAATTTTAATTCAAGGAGATATGCAAAGTAAAAGATGTTTCTTTCTTTGAAGTACCCTTTCTAGCTAAATATTTTTTCTATATGAGAATCATAGAGATTATATAATTGTTTTACTGTTTCCACAGTTTTTTGTGCGTGTTTCTCCTTCCTGCACTGTTTGTAGACATATAATTTGCTTGAACTTGCGAAGTAAAGATGTTTTCCCCTTTGTTTAAACCAGAAAATCTATCAGCAAATAGGTTTAACTACTGACATTAACAATATTTAAAGCATGGTGGGAAGCATGCCAGTTCTTTCGAATAGAACCCTAGCTAGATTTCTGCACAGCATGTCAGGTTTTAGTTGTCTCCAATTTCACCAGACATTAATTCGAAACACTGAACTTTAGGATTTTTGTTGAAAAATGCCATAGTTTGGTAAAAAGTTTTAGAGAATAACATAGGTTGGAAAAGTAAATAACACAACCGTGTTTTCCAATATTAATTATGTAAGCAATTATTTTTGAGAATAACAATTTAAAACAACCATGTTTTCTAATATTAATCCTATACATAATCACTATTGAGTATAGAATAGCAGTTGTGTAGTGATGTTTTCTCTTTTACAAAATAATTAACCTTATCAAAAGTTAACTCAAAAGTTTTTGAAGATTAAATCGCTAAAAGATAAGATTTAAGATCTAATGACTAAATAGATAAGGTGTTCTGGCAGGAGAGAGAAATGAAGAAAGAAAAAATAGGTCACCGAGACACACCAGTGATCTGTTTTTGACACATTTGGTATCGTTATAAAGATTTCGACGAGACAATTCTAACTAGACCTTGAAAAATCACTAAACGAGGTCGTAATTAATCTTAAATTAACCTGAACAAAGCCCTAACAAATTATGACCATGTTTAGTGGTCTTTTAAGGTGTGATTAGAATTGTCTTGTTGAGATCTTTCTAACAATACTGAGTATGTAAAAAAAAAAAAGAGCTCCAGTGTGTTTTTGATGATCAATTTTTTCTTGGTCATTAGATCTTGAATTCAAGTTCTTGACCATTAATCTTCATAAAAATTTAAATTAATTTTTATTGTTGTTAATTAATCTGATTAAGATTAAGAAATAAGTTTTAAAACAACTGTTATTTTCAATGATGGTTCAAACCGTGTTATTCTTTAAATACTTTTAAATTTTTCTCAAAATTTTTATTAAAATATGTCGGCATTACAGAAGAATCCGAACTGTACTAGCTAAATCTACGAGACAAATAACAAATCCTAACATCCTTCTTCTTGGATTTGATTAATTAGTGCATTGCTTTCTTTTGTAGTATGTTGCCAATTCACTGAATCATGTGTTAAATAATATCTAAGAACCCCCGTCTAAATTTTTTGTGCTTCCAGAGTAAAGTTGAGACAAGGAGAAGATACAAAATGCTGGACAACAATTGCTGGATTACCACAGCCAAAAAGCTATATAAGACTATGTTACTGTCGATCGACAAATAAGAATTCCCTCAGAGTCTCTCTCAAATTGCCGTGACTCAACTTACTCAAACTAGCCCACCTAACTTCTCCCTCCCTGTTGCAGACATAAAAACTAAGGTACACATAAAAAGGTAAGAAAAATAAAGATAGGCAGTCTAACTACCATGTTCATATGCTGCTTTAAGTCTCCTGAAGCAAATAAGGACACATGCTTTTCTAAGGGTTGGTTTTTCCATTTTAAAAGCCATGAAAGCTTTGGTACTAATATCTCAGAACACTGAAAATTGTGTCCCCTGCAACAGCTAAAGAAGAGGGAACCATGTCCTACATTAATTTGCTCTACTTCTCTACCTTGCATCTACATAAAATTATAATACACTGGCATCGACAAATTCCGATAAATATAACATCACACTAGATTTGACTTTACTAATGGCTGGATCGTGTCATGTTCAATATAATATCATAGACATTTAATCTTAATCTATCGCTCAATGACCGAGATTCCACTGTACAAAACATATGCGATCTCAGTCTAGGATGGTGAAGATTTTGGGGATTTTGCTGCTCCTCTAGAACAATTTATCTCATGTGGTCTTAAAACTGCCACCTTTGTTTCCTTAGCTTCAGGTCTAGTTAGAGGAGCATCCACTCAAATCTTTAGGCAGACATGAGCATCATTTAAAGTTTGATAGGCACATACACATACATAAAAAATAAAAATAAAAATCTCTCTCTCTCTCTCTCTCCCAGACACACATATTTATTGAAACATCAAACACATGGTGAATTAAAAAAAAAAGGAAAGGAAAACAAGAGGAGAAATTGCATTGGAGTTTGGCGAGCTATAGATATGCTTCCTGAAAATGCCATGGAAATATCATTTTCTTTCAGCAAGTTGTGCAGAAGAGACATCAAAACCTTATCACCTGATTTCCCTCATCACTGTTAAAGCACTCTTGCACTGTATCGAACCAACCTCTCTCCTCACTCCCACATGTCTAGACAACAAATAGATATACACACACGTGTTTATCCACAGATGTTTCATGCACTCACTACAGATACCCAGTTTTGAATATATATGTATGTATATTCCTCACACGTGTGACCAATTCTGAAGAAAGACTGAGATTGCACTGAACAAGGTTTGTTCAGGCTAGGGTACTGTGTGAACCTCCAATCACACTTAACAATGAAAAAGAGCCTTATATTTGCACTAATAGGTAAGAATTTTGAAGATGGTTCTCTTACTTTCAATGACTAAATCAACGAATTTTAGCTTTTAAAATCAGCTGGAGAATGTTTCCAAAATGATACATGAATACTAATAAACTAGCTACCATTAGAAAGCATCAAGGAACCTATCTAGTCCTGCGCAAACCTCAGCTCATGTTGTGATATTTATTATACTTGTGTTTTTGGGTTCGATTCAAGAGCACGTACGTAAATCATTTCATTTACAAAAGAAATTAATACTAAGTTAGAAGAAGGTAGAAGAATTGCCTCAAGATTACACTAGTGGTCATGAGTCTCTCCATAGAAGAATTGCCTCATTTTTTACATTAAAAGCTTTGATGACCATCTTAGGAAAAATCTCAAGTTCTCTCTTTTATCCTACTTATCAAATTACAGATGAAGATCTAAACTAACATGGTCTTGCGCGCTCGGCTTGGAATCATACCCATACCGCCCTTGCGAGCTTGAACCAGTACCGGCCGGTGAGGGTTTCAATTCCTCACCTGCAAATAATGGTAATGGATGATGCATCGAACGGTCACTATGATGGAAAGTACCACCACCATGAACAGCCGGGATCCGCCACAAGCCTAATGGACTTCCATTGATAGGTTGTTGTGAATAGGAGCCATGACTGCCGTAAAACCTGCTAGTGTTAGAGTGGCTATTCCATGAAGGATAAGTCATGGCTGAGCTCGGAGTTGAATCTATCCTGTAGTTTACAAGGCCATAATAGTGTGCATCTGTAAGGCTGTTGTGAGCCATGGCCGACTGGAGGTGGGCACGTTTCGCGTGCTGACGCTCTCTTTTGTGCGCGTTTTGGTGGCCACCTAAGGCTTGAGAAGTAGGGAAGTTTCTGCAACAGTAATGGCATTCAAATCTTCGGTTGTTGTCACTACTCTCGCTTTCTTTTACGGTGTCTTCATTAGTTTCGGCTGACTCAGACTCGTCAGCTGCTGGACTGTCGTTGTTGCTGCCGAATTCTATGCCGAAGAGGCGAATGCCCTTTTCTTTGACGGGTGCGGGGCGGATGAATGGAAGCTGAGAGAAGGATTCCACATTCATAAAGTCATGAGTCTCTCTTTCAACCTTATCCATGAATCACTGAACTATATATATAATAGTTTTAGGGCTGGTGTTGAGGAGGTTTAACAAGAAAAAGGAAGGGAGGAGGGTTCAACTTCAAAGAGGCACTCCAGAGACGGAGAGGAAGATCTGGAGGTGGGGAGGAGGAGGGGGTTTGTATGTGGGATGTGAGGAGGGTGGGCCTATAAAGGAAGAGGAGGAGTTGTGGTGTGATCACTGGACAAGTGGGGCTGACCCATCTGAAAGTGAAGGCTGACATGGTCACAAGTTCTGGTCAGATGAGAGTGGCTTCGGCTTCTCAAAGTACCATCTTGGCTTGCTTTCACAAGTTCTTGGTTTGTTTTGGAAAGTTCCTGAACACCTCCTAAGATCCTTGATAATTATGTTTTCATCCCCTACTTTTAACGAAGTGACAGAAATAATTATGGTAATAATAAGGTTTTTTTTACAACTGTAAACTAATCATTGACTCCATATAAATATTATGAGAGGGGGTAATACATGGGTCATGGGGGGGAGTCATCAATAATATATAGTTCCTAGTTTTTTACGACTATATTTAGTTCCAAACGAATCTACAGCCAAATTAATCAAAGGTTACAAACAGAAGTTTTTTAGGATTATTTTTAGGTTACAAACAAAAAAATAAAATAAAAAACACACTCTCTCTCTCTCATATATATGATTGAGCTTTTAATTTCTCTTTGATTTTTTTTTTTTTTTTTTTGCGACTTTAGTACCTAAGATGAAGGTTTACTCGACAAGCAATGCAGTTCAAATGTTAATTATTAGTCTGCTAGGATCATTTTTGTGGTCCGAGTTTCGTAAGTTTGTTAGCATCAATTAATGGGAGAGGGAAACCTCTAGTGAATTTTGAGCTACCAGGACAAGTTAACTTCAAGAGATATATAGTTCTATGTAATGTTAAGAGATTGATTTAATGATTAAAGAAGCTTGATTTCTTTTCTTTTTTAGCTTTTTAATTTAAATTTTGAGATTAGTACTTGGAAAATATATTAAATTCATTTTAATGCATAAATTCATTTAGAGATGTTTTTTTTTCAAGATTATCTAGAAATAGATTCTATCTCATTAATATAATGTACATAAACCCGACTAAATGATATCTTTATTTCCCAAAAAAAACTATCAAATTTAAAATTATCATAAAAAATATTATACTTATTAATGGAAAGAAATATTTTATATTTCTAATTAAAAAAATCATCACACTAACCAAATAAAAAAAATGTTAGGAAATAATTTTAATATTTCACTTTACTAAAAGTGCTTGTATGTAAAAGAAGAATATTGTATAATTCTCACCATCTTTGTATGGAAAATAATAAAAAGCTTGCAAAAGAAAAACTATGGAGATTCTAAAAAATATGTTGTACAAACTTAGTAATACTTTAATTTTCTATAAAATTGGAACTTCTTTTTCGAATATAATATTTTCTCATCTAGAGTTTGAAAATATATTTTTGAGGTCCTTCGTATTTTTCTTCTTGTAGTTTTTACTATTTTCAAATAAAAAAGCTAAAATGATGGAAAATAAAATTCTTTTTTTATTCATGCATTTTAGCAATACAAAAGATTAATTTTTTAATTTTTTTTTTATATTTGGTTAGTGTTAGCGTCATAAATTTACTTTTATTGAAAATATAATATGAAAGATTCACTTTTTTTGAGTTAATAAAGTATAAATTTTTAATTTGAATAAATTAAAATAAATATTTTAGAATTCGATTATCACAAATACAAATATTAAGATGATTATTGGAAATTATTAGGGGTGTTCAAAATAACCGATTAACCGAGAAAACCGATAAAACCGAAGAAAAATTAACCGAAAAAACCGAACCGAAATTAAAAACCGATTAAACCGATTTAAAAAATCATAAATGTTAACAGGTCCGGTTCGGTTTCGGTTTTGACCCAGAAACCGGGCCAAACCGAACCGGACCCATTAAACAATTAAAAAAAAAGTAGTATAAATAGTTAAGTTAACCTAATCGGCCTCCCTCCCTAACCCTAACATCTCATTCTCATCTCAGTTCTCACAAAG
>Ga0307509_10010041_pt1 | contig 11683 bp, 16 predicted proteins | sample 10_EM_MG_FD_202245 | JGI IMG/M metagenome (GOLD analysis project Ga0307509, IMG submission 202245) | Populus trichocarpa ectomycorrhiza microbial communities from riparian zone in the Pacific Northwest, United States - 10_EM | ecosystem: Host-associated > Plants > Roots > Unclassified | place... | reverse complement strand
CTCATGACGTTTGAGGCACTTAGCATCAAGTTTCTTGTAAGCTGAGCTGAACCCAAATGCTGTGGTGGGAACTCTATAGCTTCGCTGTTGCACAATATTAGTTGCTGACTTAAGAAATTTATAACAGAGTACAAACGGTGTGGATGAGAGGGGAAGATCTCATAGTATAAAGCGCCATCCTCAGGCTACTGCGCAACTTAAAAAAAAGAGACATTATAGTGGACATTTTCATTGGACGAGAAATTGTCTACACAGGTGGATCATTGAGAGTTTGTAGAGGGGTGATATGGAGGAAGACGGAGATTAGGGGGTGTGAATATCATGAATTGCTAGTTGATGCTAAGATTTGTGGCCCAAATAGGTCTTTCCTTTAAATAAACCCGGCATCTTAATTGATGGTTGGACTATTCTCCGTTGCCGCCAAGATCGAGCCGCCTTCATTACTTCTTAGCCAAAATCCCGAACTATGATATAACCACAACAATGTCCTCCTATCCTCACCTGCAACATCCCACCTGTCCATGCGATTTCACATATGTCTCCCCTCCCGCTTGCTCATCCTCGTTCTAACAAAGAAAATTCAAAAACTCCCACTGCCGATAGCTTCCGAGCATCCTCCTCTTACAGCTTACCCACAGAACTAATGCACATTCCGACAGCCCAACTCCTTTCCCGAAGGCCAAAGCATTCCAAAGCACAAACTGAGTTCCTAGAAGGTTTTTGAACGACAAAGCGACTCCCATTGGAGTATGGTGAGCATCACCTCCCAGCTTCCACCAAACAATAAGTGAAACTCTCGTTTACCCCTCCCCCAATCAATGTTAGGGAAGACGCTACTCACAGAATTCAGATATCACCCTTTACCCTCGAGGTCTTCGATCTCTTCAACACCATCGTCGTGCTATACTGAGTCATGCCTGACATTTGCTATTGCTTAATCGCTTTGTATTACCTCTCTTATATCTGCTCGGTCCTCTCCATTGGAATCCCCACCGTTGGGGTGAGATACACGCTTCCCCTAGGCCTTGGTTGGGCCGCTTCTCTCACGCCGGCAACATCCACCACAATGCCACCAGTTGTCCCATAATTCCCCCGATACCTACCATTCCACTCAGTAGCTTTGCACCGCCGAGGACCAGTGGCAGCATCTGGCAGACATCCCTATCCCCCGAAATAGAAATACTTTGTCTCCTAATGGTCACGAATCCGTTGCAGTTCCACTTCATTGTCTACTTGTCGTTGACCCGTCGTTTCAGAGATCCTGGCACCCCATTGTTGTTGTAGACTAGAATCGGCATCAACTTTCCTCGCTGCAAGACAATGAAGGTGATGAGCAGGTAGAATGGCGATAGACGGGATGTGCGTCCAGGTCAAAGTGGAAGTGAATGTGGGAGGGCAAGTGAGAGGCGTATCCTTTGTTAGCCATCTGATTTCCCTATTTATTTGTGTCACTGAGATTTTTGTTGGTTAGGTCAGGTCGTATTATATACTTGCTTCAGTAGTGAACAACGTATTATATATGGATTAAAAACTCAATTCAAATGTTACGTTCAAATTTGGGACTTGGAATACACTCGTTTCCTGTTGTAATAAAATGCAATGGCAATGACTTCCGATCCCCTCTTTCAACTGATCCTCCATCCCCTCAACTCACAAATAGCGTCAACCAAATCCATCCAAAAAAGACAACTCTTCAGAACTAGGTAGCACCTTCATCCTGCCCTCCTGTAACCCCCCCGTTATTCTCACTTTCCCCACTTCCTGGCTTGTCATCCTGCTCCTCTCTCCACTTAACCTTAACGTGGTTGGAGTCGGTGTCTTGAAGCCTCAATAGTGCAACAAGGCCAGCGCGTTGATTGGGCTTGTAGAATTCCTTTTTGATGACGATTGTCTGATCTCGCACAGAGACCCGGTACGACAGTGTGTTATAAAGAAAATGAAGAGGGTTTATAATCTCGTGCTCTGGTATCTTGAGGGCTTTCACTTCTTCTTGGAGAAGCTTTTGAAATTTGCTCGAGTTGAGGACCTCATTTAGTATAGCTTGCGTGCCAGGAAAGCTAGGAGCTGTAATTGTTGAGCGTGTTCGAGCTTGCTCCAGGATGCCTTCTGTTGTAGAAAATTAGTGTCAATCCAATATTTGTGCTTCCACTAAGTACCTATCCCCGCACGGACATTATGACTTTGCTCCAACCTCATCCTCTTCTTTTTTTCTTCGAAAAGCAACATCTATTATAAAATTAGAACATTTCAGAATAAGAGAGTATATCCAGGATCCTCATACCTTCAGGTTACTAACTTCCTCGGCCATGTTGGCCGTATTTTCTTCCCGGCGTTTCTCCCTTGATCTCAGATGGTTGAATGCAGCTTCGCGCCCCAGCTGGTTTTGTCCTATGAGATCGCCCATCTTCTCTAGCATCGCCACGCGCCCTGTCTTGTTTGCTTTCGCGAGCCCCTGAACTTGTTCCAGCACGCCTGGATGATCCCCATGGGAGGAGGAGGAGAACGAAGCTGTCGCCGGGTGGAATCTATTATGAAAGAGGTCCCTCCGCCACCCAAATCGTTTCAACCAGATCTCTTCGACACTGTGGCGACCCGCAGGATTCACGGTTTGGGTATTTGCGAGGCCACATCTGTTCTGAATGTAGTCAGTAGTGAGCTCAGCACTTGGAGTAAAGAAGGTACACACATGAGAGCTAATGCCATGAAAGGCAACGATCCGAAAAGGACTAAAAGTAATAGGGGACTTGGAGGAGCGCAGAATTTTGGAAGGGAACATTAAGAGGGAGAGATGGTCGTAGCTAGGATGGTTGATCTTGCCCTTGTTTGTATGAACGTAGTGGGAGTAGTGGTGGTTTTTGTAGAAGTGCAGGTTGGTGGAATAGTAGAAAGAGAAATGGAACGAGCCGCATTGTGGAAATGGTGGAAAATTCAAAATACTGCTTGTTATGTTCATACGACTACTTCTTTGTTCGGATAGTTGCAAGAATGCAATTAGGCTTCGGGAATCTGCCTATATTCGAGGCAGATATATCTGCCGGGACAGGCAAAATTGTGAGGATTGCATAGGCAGAAGAGCGGGGATATGAGGAGTGATCAAGGGACGGATAGAGGTATTAAACTTCAATGGCGACAGCGACATCATACATGAGGAGTAACGACGGGTGAAATAGAACCCCAAGAAACTCACAACGAAAACGAAAGACTCTGATGAATGGAAAACATTTCCCTAACAACCACGGGCTATCGCTTTGATTTCAACGAGGCAGCCCATCCACCCAGGGCCGTGCTCAGGGTGGTCGAAATCGTGTCGTCTTCCGTTGCCCCCCGTCGTCCTCCGTCGTCCGCCGCTGTTTTCAGTTGCTTTCCACTGTCCCCCACTGTCCCCCGCCGTCCCCCACCACCCCCGTTCGTTCTACAAAAGCACCTGCCGTCCCTGATCCGCAATTGTCTCACATCGTAGAGCTCATCGTCCTTCACAATGACAGCCGTCCTGCAAGTTCACGGACGAGGACGGACTACATAGTGCAGTCCCGTATCGTCCAGGACTCTCGGCAGTCCCCCCTTCGGGCCGTACCGGGGCTCTGGACGGTTGCGAACACTGTCCTCACGCTAAATGATAGTTCTCACGATTATTTAACTTATCGGTGAAGACAGGAGTATATATCAAAAATAGCACCCTATTCACCCTATCCCCCAATGAACCAGTAAGCATGACCATCCAGCTCAATGGGAATCTCCCCCCCCCCTGCCAGCACTCCCGGGCAAACAAAAGCAAAACAAACACTGTCCCACCTCTGGGCTTCAAGCCCGCTCTGCCTGACCTTACAGTGTTTCCATTTTTCCACGGCTTTCCCCAAAGCTGCATTATCCCAAAGCTATCACACATTCATGCTTTACGATGCTACCCACAAACACGCGGGAAGCCGAAACATATGCCCAAATCCTCAGTGCATCTCCAAAGACAAACCAATGCCCGAATCCTCGGCGCATATCCAATGACAAACCAGTGAGCTCCTGGAAGCTATGCGAAGAACAAAGAAAGTATCATGAGAGCACTGCGAGCAGCACCATTTCCAACAATGAGTAGGTGTTCTGTTGCTAGTGTGTGCTCCGCTCTCTAAGGTTTGTTAGGTATACAAAAGAGAGACCGAGGTGAATGAAAACAAGCGAACATTCCCACTCACCGCAAGAGATGCGCTAGCAATGGAATGCCTGTTTCTCAAAAAGGCATCCCATTTGATTGTTTAAATTGATCCTGTTAAAAATAATACAGGTGAGCGAAGGACGGAGGTTAATAATTAAGGTGCACTAGGGGTTGGAACGAACAAGTGTGCAGGTATGGTAGTCGGGAGAAAGATGGACATAACAGAACTGTAAAAGGTGTCGAAGGTGAGGCAAACTATGTAACAGGACGAAATGCGCAGAATTTAATCAGGGTATCGGAGTTTTTGGAAACTGCTGAAAGGTTCTATGGAAGGAGCAAATATGAGTAGACAATCGAGGATATTGTGGATGAAGAGCTTTTTTGTAAATTCAAGTTTGTATACGTCGGCACATGGAGGAAGAACAAAGACCAAAAATACTTTACGAAATTAAGCATAATTTCATGAAACAGCACTTCCCCATCAACCCTACTATGATGCAAACTAATATATATATTATAATCAATATGTAAATATATTGAATAATATATGCTTTAGTAGAAAATAATATTATTTGACCGAGAAGAAATTCTTTAGGTGGGGAAAATCAGGAGCGGCTGGGAAGGTTGGGTTTCTATCAATATTTAATGAGCTGTTAATATTGTCTACGGAATCTACCAGCGTTTTACGAAAACTGTATGCGAGCTGGGGAGAGCGGTGTAGTGACTTTAATCGAACTAGATTATTTGTGCGAGAGATGAGCACTGTGCCTCGATAGATTTAGGGGTCCTTGCTAAAATAGACCTGAAGCACAACTTGTCTTTGTTGATGCATACTAATTCATCAAATTCGCATCTTGGTGGCCTCCTGTCTTCCGCTTTACCACATCCCAACTTACTCCTGCAGTACATAATATCTTCCCGCTTAACCACTCTCTCTTTAATGCCCCGTTTTTGGATCACTCATATTTTCTTTATGGCCCTGCCTTGCATGCGAAGCCTCCGACTTCCTACAGTATGTGTTCATATTTCTATTCATCATCATCCTCAGGTGACAACTAAAAGTATGCCCCAGCTACATAAAGGTGAAGCTACTACTAGGCTTAAGCACAGCCCCGCCTTAGAGGAACTAGAAGCCCGATGGGCAAGATACACAAAGCAGCAGGTTGCCAGGTTGCTCAAGGACTTTGACAAGAGTGAGGTTGAATCGCTCAAGTACTACGAGGAAAGGACGGCATCAATCCGCTTCCGCCTGGCCCGATTAGTCAAGCGACATGAGGAAAATAGCTATGGATGGCTCCACAACCCATATGAACTGATGATACAAAAAGATGGAGCCAAAGCTCAGCAATTAATCAGAAAAAATGACTACATTTTTGTATGATCAGCTCTCTCTCTACAGCCTGCCCTGTTTTCTAATATTTCCTATAGGATGAAATTGTTCAAGAACGAACCAAGATACTGAAGATGTCAGGAGGCTATAATATCCGTGGAGCCCTAGGTATGAAAGAACAATTTGTGTCTATTGAGTTACTAACGTAGTGTCATAGAACGCATAGTCCTTATAGCTATATTGCAGAAAAAGGTCGGTAATAGTCTGGGAGTATATAAGGCACTTGTGCCATTGGGGTGGCGGGATGAATTCGCTTCCATTCTTGTTAAGGAGGTGGAAGCACGCAATCTTGCCGCCAAGGATGTTATAGCTTGTGTTGACGACCTCTACTCTAAGGTTTACAAATGCACCCATGGCAATGACGACCTTAGGGGGGGTATTGTGGTCAGAGCTAATAAATTTACGGACAATGAACATGCTGCACTTGTTACTTTCCTAAAGCTCCAAAGTCAGTGGCAAAGCCCACTTGAGTGGAGAGAGGAAACTTCATGTAAGGAGAGAGAATAGAGGATGCAGCTGGTTGTATTTCCAGTCTGAGCATTCTTTCGCGCAGTACATAGGTACCTTAATCGAATCAGAATGAGGCTATGGTGATTACACGTTATTGTACGTAGTGAACCTAAACACCCAGTCCCCTCAAAGCTTTGGCTATGATCAGTCTAGGGTACCTTGGGGTTGGTATCCCCCCAACGCCGCCAGGGGTATCCTATATATACACAAACTTCACTACAGAAAAAGCACTCATTCCACAACAAGCCCCGTACTCTCTGCTACGCCCTTTCCGCCTCACTATCACAACTCCTTCGAACTTGCCCAAAAAACATATTCCTTGATTCCTTGATTCCCGTTTTCTGCTTTCATCGTCTTACACTGTTTCCCTCATTCCGCAATCCGTTATACTTCTAATACCATCCTCAGTCACCTAACCATCATAGTGTGGCATCTTCCGTTCCAATTCTTAACAAACCTTAATCCCTACCCCTCAGCCGTCCCTATTGCCAATTGCTATAAAATATCCCAAACATTCATACTTTGTTTAACTCCTGAACTAAGCATGCCATCGCAACTAGTGTTTACGTACTCAATTTTCTAGGTTGCTAAACTCTTAGGCTGGTCCGCCAACCGTGACATTACCTCTTGATGTTGATCTGCCATGCGGAACTGCCTTTGAAGCAGGGTGAGCTAGCAATGGAACTAGGGTCCATGGACTTTAACCCCAGGTAACCTCCCTTCGATAACGCTGTTGGTAGTCTACTGGCAAAGAGCTTATGACTGTGGATAAGCAGCTATCAACCGTGAGACCGATCCACCTCAGCCTGCGAGGGTATCTTTCCACCCGCCCCAATATTTCCGGTAGACCTCACTCCGTAATAGCCGAAACATTCTTGACCTATCTGAATTGTCCTCAGCTCAAGGCTCTTTGGGCCCTTTCCTCCTATCCTCTCGATGCCCTCAACCACGGCAATCCCTTTCTACCATATTGTCTTGTTTTCTGGGGAGTCCGCATCCAAAAGGAGCTCTCGAATTGTGTCAGGATGCTTGCCCTCCAGCTGTTTAAGGAATATGATGGCCACATACTGTCGGAACAGCTTTTAAAGACTATGGCCTCTTACACGTCGGATTCTCCTACAGATTCCTTGTGGAGCGAACACACTGTGCATCGTTTGTCGGACTTGTCGAGGTTGTGGCTGCTTTGAGCATCATGGGATGTTATGATCCCAAAGAAGCGAGTTATGCGGGGTCCACTGCACGTTCATTGACCGCTGAGGTGGGACATGAGGAGGTGGTGAAAACGCTACTCGGGCATTAAGAAGTCAACCCTGACGAACCTAATGATCATCGCTGGACCCCCCTAAAATGCCGCTGGGCGAGGGCGTGAGGGAGCGGTAAAAATACTACTCGACCAGGAAGAGGTCAACCTCGCAAGCCCAATCCGGACTGCCAAACACCGCTCATAATAGCAGCTCGTTCGAATCCCCGAGGGTGATAACACTGCTCCTATCTCACAAAGCGGTAACCAATAGTAAGGCCCACGCAGTGTCCCCAATCGTCTAGGGGCTAGACTGGGACTGCAAGATGGAGTGCAAAGACCACTGGACAGGATGGGACGACAAAGAAAATCTCGGCCTTGTTTATAATATCTAAAGAACGGCGCTTTTCCTTACGTGACGGTCTCAGCAACCACCGAAAAGATAGTCTATGCAGTGACTCAAGACGGGAGGTGCATAGCGGGAATGATCATGGGCGGTGGTAGGAGACAAGTGGGCGACATGGATCCCGAGCGAAAGCAAGTGATTACAAGCCTTAGGGAGAAGAGCGGGTAACCGCTCAAGGCCGCCGAATGTGGGGGGGTGTGAGAGGGTCTAGATGACCCCCTGTAGCATTAAGGAAATTTAGCCGATAGTTGAGGGTTTTGTCACATTTGGGCGGACAGCGGATGATAGTTGGCAACCGTAAGAGATTGCAAGTGACTTTGAGTGAGGGTAATAAAGGAAGCGAGGCAGTGAATACTATTGGGTTAAAGTGAGGGAAAGTAATGCTGGGATTCTAATAGCAATTAGAGAGGTGTATTCTATGATTGCATAGTCCGACTAGCCATGTAGTTTGTATACAGTAGCTTTGATTGAGTTTTGAAGGAGGAAAACGAGTTAATGAGCTACCTAATGCGGAAGGTAAAATGAAGGTACAGCGGGAAATTATTCAAAATACAAGAGAGTGTTAGATACCAATGGCAATTTCTCTTGAGCAGCGAATTTACTAGGACATTCCACGGAAACTACCTTTTGCCCCCTAGAACCATTTCCTTCCCACGACAATATCTAACAACCACAACCGAGATAGCTACAGTGATGCATACCTCAGCATCTCAGGTATGCTAACATGTAGCGAGAGTCTATTGTCTTGTATACATATCATATGGTTCTTTGCACAAAATGAATTCACCAAGGCCATTGCATCATACGATACACAACCTCTTGCAGAAATTGTGTATGCGATGAAATTTTTAATTCTAGATCCAAATCACCTTACAGGTATTCTATTTCTTTCTATGGGTAGTTCCTACCTTTTGAATAATTGTAATAGATATTATTTTTTATTTCCCAGACATTTCCTCTCTTGCATTCCGGGCTAATTCTTTCCAATTAACACCTTTTCTTTCATCAACCAGCTCCGGAATGTTCATCTTTCATGGATCACGGAACACGTGCTATGGCTGATTGAGAGGTTGGAATGTCCATAATGAATATGCAAAAGTCAGGCGTGTGATACTATAACAATTATTCAGGGAAGCAAAGGCGAAAATCAACCACTTGAATAGAGAGAGGCCTGGAGTACTGCCGCGGTGCTAGAGCTGATTACGTGCTGATTACTTGTACATATCCGTTGTGTTGAGTGGTATGAGAAGAGTGGTTGGCGATGATGCTCTCCTTTTTTCTTTTTTTTTTTTAAATCATATGCATTTGTTTAAGGTACAAAGACAACCACGCTCCGCGCCCTCTATTTTCCTCCCGCTTAAAATACTTACCGCATTCGGCCAGCATAAACCTCAGGGTTTGGTCTTTATTTCTTCACGATACATCTATTTAGGCTTTTCACTTGGGCTTCATTTTCAAGTGAAATATATATTTCACCTATGCTGAGAGGATTTTTACTCTGAAAAGTCAAACTGGTAGTTTGATTTTACTTTCTCTCTCCCCCTCCTCTTTGTCCTCCAGCCTGGCCTTTTGGCCTTGTCCTGATGTCGTCTACCCCTCTCGCTTCCACTGGTGCAGCCCCGGCCTCGGCTGTTGGCCCTGCTCACTCTGCCTCCTCTCGCCAGGACCGTAGGGCTGATCCTATCTCTCGCTCGTCGTCATCCCAGTCCAGTCATGCCTCTCTCTCCGGGGAGGCTGAGAATGTCGCCAATATCCTTGGGCATGCTGCCAGGCTCGGTCGCCTTGACCCGGCTTCGTTCCCCACCGTCTACAATGCATCCGCCACTACCTTCCCCGACAGTCAACTTGCTATGGCCCCCCTTCTCGCCCAACTCATCGCCATGGTTAATGACCTTGGTGCCTCTGTTACCTTCTTGACTTCGCAGGTTGAGACCCTCACCTCCGCCCAGGTAGAGCGCTCAGCCACCCCCTCACCACCAGCCACTTCCAACCTGGAGGCGTCCCTCAAGGATTTGTCCTCTCGTGTTGCTGCCCTCTCCTCGCACCGCGCCTCACAAGTGGCGCCCCCTTTGCCTCAAGCGCCACCCCCTCCTGCCCCTGCGGTCCAGGCTAAGCCTGCACAGCAGAAGAAGAAATTAGCAACTCGCCTCTCGTCTTGCGCGGTCGCCGCCCCGGACTTTCCCTTTCTTTTTGAGGGCAAATGGTATGGCAACCCAGACACGTACACCAAACGCCACCCTGACTCGCCTCAAGCCGCTATCCTTTTTGCCTCACGTCATCCCCAATCGGAGGAAGCCAAGCTCTACTCCGAGCGATACCCAGCCACCTCACTCTTCCATACCGGTCCACCACCCGGTTTCACAGTCTCTGATCCCCCGCAGCCCCAAGAACAAACCTGGGCACAGGTTACCAGGAAGGGCGGTAAGGGCAAGAAAGCCGCTACTGCAGCACAAGTCGCTGCTATTTAAAATATGGCTATGGTGCACAATCTTTACTGCTATGTGGAGAATACTGCGCAAGTACGAGGGGGTTGCGTTGCACGCTAAGTGTGGAGGAATTGTGTAGTATGAGAGCAGATTGGTAGGAGTTCTGGTTCTTATTTCTTCTAAGTGAGATGGGCGGGGACTCCAGTATTTATACAGGAAGTGCGTTCTCCATATAACAAAGAAAGATAAGGGAAAACATAGTAAGAAATACAAGTGCGAACCATGTTTGACCTTGAAATCCTGCCAAGAAAATCTCAATAAATATGCGTAAACCTAAAATGGTGTGAGGGAATAACTTGAAAGAATTATGTATGATATGACCAAGCCAGGTGCATATAATAATGCATAAACAACCGTAAAAGCCCGAACACCAGATAAGAAACACATATGAGAAAACTCTAATCGTTATCATGAAATATTAATGAAATATACGCAATTGTATCTTAGCTGTAGTAATGTCCGCTGTGTACAGGTGAAAACTGGGAACATATACCAAGTAGAGAAATATACGATATTATCAAGGAGAATATACATATGAAACGAATCAAAGGAAAAATTCAACAGCTGCGTCAAGCAAGAGTAGTGTCCCCAAAGGACCCCCACCGCTCCCAGCTGCACAACGTCGTTTCTTCGCCCCCCGCACCACCCCAACCCTCCCGAACGATTCTTTCATCATGACTGCTACCCTACCCGACATCATGGCCGCTGTGCTTAAAGAAGCCAACTGCTCCCTGCCCCTTTCCCTCACTGCTTCAGTTAATCGCAATGGTGCTGTTACTCTCACAGCCAACCCGTACACCCCATCTTCTTCTTACTCTCCTTTCTTCGATGCCATGACTAAGAAGCTCAACCAGAGTTTCCCTGTTGGGGATAACCCGTTTCAGGTTTTTAGGGAGGCACCCACAAGTGTCGAACTCCTCATCCACAATCTTCCTCTCTCTATTCTTCCGAATGAGCCCACTGACCTCTTCCCTTCTCTCCTTGAATCAATCAGCAATGCTATTGACGTCCCCATTTTTGGGGCTAGATTCTTGCAGTCAGACCCGGCGAAAAGGGCCGAAAAGCGCACAACCTCGGTGCTTGTTGCAGTCGACCCACTTCATGTTTCCCGGTTTGGTGAATCCATAGGACTTTTCTCTCGCCCCCGCTCGGTCGCCCCCGCCTACTCTGCCTCCAAGTCCACCCAGTGCAGGAAGTGCTGGCGCTTTGGACACTCTGCTCCCTTATGCAAAGAAGAGGCACAAGCTTGCCCGATCTGCACTCTCTTCCATCACCGTTCTGCCCACAGATGTGCTAACCAAAGCTGTCCGAAAGGTGGCTTTCAGAAATCTGTCGTAGGATGCTGCAATGCCTCCCCTCCTCTTTGTATCAACTGTGGTAGCCAGCATGCCTCCTTCGATGGCACTTGCCCCGTCCGCCGCGAAATCCTCTCCGCTCTCCGTCCTTCCAGGGACCAAGACATTCCCGACGCCCCTGATGTGGGCCTCCCTCAAACCACCCCTCAGGG
>Ga0307509_10010040_pt1 | contig 11684 bp, 11 predicted proteins | sample 10_EM_MG_FD_202245 | JGI IMG/M metagenome (GOLD analysis project Ga0307509, IMG submission 202245) | Populus trichocarpa ectomycorrhiza microbial communities from riparian zone in the Pacific Northwest, United States - 10_EM | ecosystem: Host-associated > Plants > Roots > Unclassified | place... | reverse complement strand
CACCGCCAGCAAAACTTCCCTTGCCATCTCTAACCCCCCCAATGCCTCCGACCCACGAATCCCAACGGCCTCCAATATACGGCTCACCGCCTCTCCCCCGACATTCAACCCCTCAACGCCCCCGGCCCCCTGCCTCCTCAACCATAAAAAGTAGGGACTGACCTTCACATACCTCCTCACATAAAAATCCGCCTTCTCCTCATCAGTGTAACGGGCATTCAGGTCAAGATAGGTCTCCAACGGGTGCATACCAGCCAAAGCCCCAAGCCTCCGCACGTCCTCCGCGATCTCCTCGACTTCGGGAACACATGCTAAGAGGAGGAGCCAGAAGTGGAAGAGTCTGCGGAGAAGGGTGGGGGACTGATGTGAGGTTAGGGGCGAGCCGAGAATGTCGGTATGGATCTTCAAGCAGGCGGATAGGACTTGCCAGTTTTCTTGGTCGGCTTCGTGAGAGACAAGGGCGCTCGGTGCGGGAGTGGCGACGTCGCAAGCTGGGAAAGGTAGGGAGTTGGCCTGGGGGTTGAGGTAGAGGTAGTTTTGGCAGCTGATGAGTGTTCTCGAGAGGGTTTGGAGTACACGGCCGCGCTCGGTGGTTTGGATGTCGCAGAAGATTGAAGCGAGGTGGGGCTTTAGAGCTTCAAGGGTGTCGAGGTTGTTGGCGGCAATGTATTCTTTTGCCGCGGCTGCTGTGGTGAATGATTTTAAGGTGGAGACGATGAAGGAGATTGGCATGGTGGAGACCGGAGTGTGTAAATTCTTTTGAGCCATGGGTGTTATTTTTTCGTAATCTGTTTTTTCTGTGGCATTCGCTTTTCCTCTTTGTTTTCTGTGGCGGTTATGGTTGACTAGAGATCAGCGAAGGAAGAATCGGTCAGCGGGATTTATACCTTTACGACCGCGCAAGAGATTGGATATTATATCTAGTACACCCTACCCTACAAGCGAGACACTGACACCGAGAATAATCTTTTCTTTGCAAAACCTTATTCAAGCGAAATCGAGATTTGCCTCTGCTTTTCTTTACCTGATTCTCTGATAATTCGAGTGCGTTTGAAAAAAGGTTGAAATTGGCAGAAATGAAATTCAAGGCACTAGAGCGCTGGAACACTACATGGTTAGATCCTAAAATTTCATCAAATCACGGACTCACGTAGCGAAAAAGATTCGAACAAGTAGACGATGAGGGGTAGGTGGAGTATTTCGATACTCCCTTTGGAAAAGGGGTGAAAAACACACCCAAAACCTACCTTCCAAGAGAAATGGAAAAGAAAAGAACAGGTCTTACTAAGAGTGGCAGCTCTAACGTGCTAGAACAAGGTCCGTTTGTTCGGGTTCTCGTGGTTCTCGCGGGATCGGTGCTTGTCCGGGATTCTGGGCAGTTGGACCCAGTGATAAACGGAACCCTTAACCCGATAGAGATCACTTGCTGGGGTTCTGCGATTGGAAAGGGAAATGGTGCGCTCTATGTATAGTACAGCTCTTAAGTTTTGAATGTTCCACAGGGTGTAAGAGGCGCAAGTGTGAAATCTTGGGTAATATCAATCGACTAGAAGAGGTGGAAGGGTCATCAAAAGGAGTGTGCAAAGAGACTAGCATAGATGCAGGATCGTGAGCAAACAATACTGGATAGCCTCGGTAAAGGTAGCATCTATTATGTACTATACAACTTATCAAAATGTCCGATCTGATCATCTGATAAACGGAAGATCATCTGATAGACTCTCTTCGTTCTGGTGTATACTACATGCTGTATTTTTGATCATGACATATGACACTTCAAATGTTAAGTCCAATGTGAAAGGTTTGTCCTTCCTATTGGTTACTCAATCGCTATCCTTTTGTTCTCCTTAACTCTAACCTTTCTCTCTATACACCTCACATCATTGCTCTTCCGGTAGACTTCCGATATACTTTCCCTCTATTCAACCTCCTGCAACAGAAATAACCATCAATCTCATACCAATTCTCAAGATGTAGAGATGATCGCTCAACAATCTGGAGTTTTAACTTAACACGTAGATCAACAGAGAGCCTATGTATTAAACCAGCAGACTGGCCAGGATAGATATAATGAGTGCACGACATGGGCAGAAGGATGTTGGGCCTTGCAAGCCAGATGATGATAGTCAAAGAGGAGTTTCTTCGCCTGCTTGAATGAAACAGAAAGCCGTACAGAAAATACAGCTCAAACAGGATCAGATAAATCCCGAGAAGCCAAGGGTTAATCGTTGAATACCACTTGCACTACCACTTCAAATAGATATAAGTCAGTAGTGCAAATATTACTCAGACAGGAAGAGTGCAACCCTATCAAACCAAATAGAATAGTACAATACAGATAGTAGATACAGCTCAGAATTGGTGTGAAGTATGGGTAAAAAATAATTCTTAGAGATGAAGCAATTAAGTTTAAGTGGTCTAATTTAGGTCAATAGGCAGTCTTCATACACTTGAGGCAGTCTTATAAACTGGACTTGAAAGAGAAGATATTTACTATAACAAGGTATATATTTACTTTTCAATACCATCAGTGAATACCAGTAAGAGATTATATGAAGAAGCCATGAAAATGATACTTGATTCTATTAAGGTAAATCTCTACAAGCCTGATTATAATGGGCAAACATTGTTCTAGAATGCTGCTTTTTATGAAGGTATAGTTGTAATTGGAATGCTCTATGGAAAAAATAAGGTTAACACCGAAAACTCGGAATATCATAGTTGAACACTACAGTTAGAGGCCATGAAGAAGAGAAATATGCCAGCTGTAGATATTCAACCCAGCCATTAAGAGCTGAACTCTTCAAAGTCAGATGAGGACAGCCTAATACCACTTTTGCATCATGTATAAAATAGACCAGCTGGGGTCGTAAGAGTATGACTAAAACACTACTGTTATTGGCCACTTAGATTGATGTATAACAGACTCAATATCAATAATGGAATACTGCTTGAGGATACAACTCAAACTAGCGATACTGTAGTTAAGAAAATACTTCTAGGACATGAAGCAATCAACTCTACCAACTCAATCACAATAAGAACTTCAATAATTGAATGTAGTGTGAGGACGATGATGGAAATTTCCTCTCTTAGATATGAGGTGGAGCAGACAGCCAAAATTGCCTAACGCTGGTTAAGCTTCAGACAAATTAAAAAGAAAAAAGAGTTAGACCATACTAGCAAAGAGGACTCTAACATTATATCATCAGGTTCAATTTTTCCTATTGTAACAAATCTTGTGGTTAAACACTATTCTTGCAAGCTGCACTTCCTGGCCATGTGAGACTGTTGAAAATAGGATTCAGAAGCGAAGATGTCAATCCAAATAGGACAAATAATGAGAGCTAAAGACTGCTATTGTTGGCTGCTAGGTGTAAACTTGTGAGAGCTGTGAAAATATTACCTTGACATCAAAGGTTTAACTCCAACAAATGAGATAATGAGTTTTCAATAGGCTCTAATTAGTGGTGGTGGTATGCGAATGTTAGGAAGTAGTCAAATTGAGCTTGGAGAGAGGAAGACTATTAATGACAAGTCATATATTCACTGTTCAACACTCCTTGAGGATACTAATTAGAATAGATATAAAGATATAATGAATATACTACTGAGTCATGTAAAGATTAATTCCCATCAGTGAGATAATACCTGCTAAAGATTTATCTTGAATGCTATTATTAAAAGAAGGAATAGTGAAAATATTAATTAGTGATCAAGTACTCAATTCCTCAAAGTCAGATAACAACTGGAAAAGACAACTTTGCATTACTGCTTTTAATATAGGTGAGAGAGTTGTTAAAATAGTTCTCACAGGAGATACAGTCAACTCTGGCAAGCCTGATAACAACCATCAAATAGAACTGTTGGATGGCTCTCAGAATAGCCATGAGAAGGTTGCGAAAATTCTACTTTAGGGTAAATAGCACAAGATGGACTCTGCGGATAATGTCAATTGAATACTACCATGAGATACCAGTGTGAATGGATATAAGAGGGTGGTAAAAATGATAATAATGGCAGTAGAGTACCCTTAGAGATCTCCTGACCAGATATACGAGAGTTGTCAGGGTCCAACTTGAATGACAAACGATCAATTCTGGAAAGACAGATATTGATAGCCAAATAACACTCTCGGATGCTACTATAAATAGACATATGAGAAATGTTAAAATACCATTGGGGACAGAATATATCAATGCAAGATAATTGTAACTGAATACTGCTCTTGAATGCTATTAAGAGACAGCTTAAAGAAGTTGAATAAATTCTACTTGAACAGGAAGAGGTTGATCTGAGCTGCTTATTACACCTAATATACAAGTTAGTTGAATTATACAAGTTAGAATATAATGTAAGTGTCAAAATAGTTGACAGTTACTATATATCATCACTTATTCTTTTTAGAGTTGGATTGTAATTCTATATTTATATACTAAGTTAGGAAACTCGATTTTCAACTATATTATATTTATATTATATTTATTCTGTGTAGAGTTTATTTTTAATTAGAGCTATCCTGTGCATTATCTCTCAATTTTTACTTCAATAGAATTTATGTTTGTCTATGAAGAATCAAATGTGATAGCTGAATACACCAAATACTAACCTAAGAGATGGACCCTCAAGGTCTTGAGGGGGGGACTGCTAGTAGAAGAGGTATCATACTACCAGTTTTGTGATCACTACGTAATCACTTTTCCAACACACGGCCTGCAGTCTTCTCACGGCTACTCACTCGGAATATGAGAATAAAAAAAGCGGTTTACGGTATGATACTCTCGATTTCGCTTAAACACATCAATGTCATCAACTAACTATTAATCATCTTCATATCTACACTACTGGTAGGCGACCCCTGTCCGTCACCTTTGTTCTTCTCCCGTTTAATCTCTCTTCTTGCATTCCGATATACTTAACAGCAATACGAATCTCCTCTTGTGTGTGCGGTGCGATATTTCCAACACCGTGCACAGATGTCTAGGGGTGGCCTGTGCACTCCTAATGTCGAAGCGTTTTTTTTAAAAAAGTATTGCATACCGCCCTAATCCAAACAAAGAAGCAGGACTTTTGTGGCATATTAGCAGTCCTTATTAAAAACGCTTCGGTATTGTGAGTACTCGAGTACTGTATATGCATGTCATCCAGTGCGATTTGAAATTTGAATAACAGGGCGGCTTTGTCTGGGCATCTGCAGGTCTTCGCCTGAGCGCCCGGGATTTCGCTGCCGCTGGGAGACTGAGCGTAACCGAATCCCGAATTCTCTGTCTTCTGCAATGCCAAGCTGCCCACTTTCCTGAAAGGGAACCACATCAAATATTTCTCATGGTGTTGCTTCCAGCTTCTCACGCATATTCTCGACACGCAATTTAAAAATTAGTACCTTTCACACCGTTAGTCCTATATCTTAGAGGGCGCTTTTGAAGGATTTTCTTCGGTCTAAAAAGTCTATTGCGCTATGATATTTTATTGTATGTAGTGTTTTTTTTTTAAAAAAAATGGATCCAAGTGCTTACTTGTATTGCTCTCAGTCTCCCCGGTCCTAGGAAACTCCGGCCCCCGGCCGTTTCCACCGGACTGACCCAGGCTTTTTGGAACCACGGTCGGGTTTGGGATCACTGGGTTTATCCCACCCATATATTAGGCTCCGCCGGATGCTGGCATATATTTGGGGAGATCTTATAGTATTGCACTTGGGGGTATGGTACTGTACGGTACAGTAAATGAAAGATATTAAGATATTGTTGAGTTGCACCAAGTGATAGGACCAATTAGGCATAGCCCACACCTAACCAGCCCTGTCACTTTGTGCCAAACTACCCCTCATAGTCTAAATCATTTTCGTGCACCCCCAGGAACAATTGGCAAAATCCCGTATGTGGGCATGTCATTGGGAAATCCCACCGCAGGTAAGAGCTGATACCGTAAAAACTCGAATAATTGAACCGTGTGCTATGTCGTTGAACTTTCCTCTCTAACTAAGGTCAAGAAATTTTTTTTTTTTTTTCTGTCTCAGGAGGGGGGAGGGGGCTGTGTTTTTGCTGTGTTTTTTGCCCCCATTACAGAGAATGGAATTTCGGACTTCATAGCACACGGTTTAATTATTCAAGTTTTTACGGTAGTGCGCCAGTAGTCCAAATATAGCCTCAGGGAGTGTTTGTGAGACATATCGCTTATTAGTCATACAATCTCTCAAGTGGGGAATAATTGGATAGTAATAGAGCCTCAACAAGCCACATCACCCCGCTTTCTTCAGCTCTCGTCACAGACTGTTCATAACCCCCCAGATACTCATACAAACCGTGACATCGTTTCTACATTCAACCAGCGTATCGGATAGTATTGGACTAGGATCGACGGCTTCCAACAGATAGAACATCATGGCCCAAACTTCACATATGGAATCGGTCAGCTTTGGCGACAGCAACACCAACTGCGGCAACATGAGCAACATAAGCACTAATTTCAATGCCTTCTATTTGCCTGATGAGGATACACGGATCATGCGCTGGCTCTCTCCACTCGAGCCAAGTATCAGGCATCAGGGCATACGCACTGACCGATTTGAGGGTCTTGGAGAATGGCTTTTGGAAACGAGTGAGTTTCGGGAGTGGGGAGGTAGTGAGAGTGGTGCCGACAAGGCTGTCTTGTTTTGCTCCGGCAGCCCGGGAGTGGGCAAGACGTTTCTAAGGTAAATGGTGGGATCATTGGAGAGAAGACAATTCCGTTGACGGCTAGAAATACTAGTTCCCTAGTGATCGACAGCTTGTGCGATCGGGCGGGGAAGGAGTCTATTGCCGTTGCTGGCTTGTACTGCGACTTCCTTGCCCGAGAAGAGCAGACAACGACCAACATCTTGGGAGCCATTGTGAAGCAGCTGGTGGGAAGAGGGGGAGTCCCGAATCACCTACGAGAAGCGTTTCAAAACGGGAAAGCGGAGTTTGGCGGTAGAGGGCCGCGACTTGCTGATCTGATGGGGATGTTGAGGATTGCTATTGCTTCGCTTCCCCGAGTCTTCATATGTATCGATGCGTTGGACGAGTGCTTGCCGAAGTACCTACCAGAAATTCTCGGGTCTCTGAGAGATATCGTTCGGGAGTACCCTAAGACCAGAATATTTCTCACTGGGAGGCCACATGTCAGGGAAGATGTTCAAAGATATTTCTTTAAGGCAGTTGTGGTACCCATTAACCCCAACACAGGCGATATTCGGAATTATGTGGAGATGAGGTTAGATAGAGATTCAGAGCCAGAGGCGATGAACGACGGCCTGCGGGCCGATATTGTGAGAGTCATTCTAGAGAAGATATCGGACATGTGAGTAGGAGGATTCGGCACCCCTACCTCGTCAATGATATATACTTACTAACGATTATGCCTAGATTCCTGCTAGTTTCGCTAAACATCGACGCTATTCTGGGAGAGGTTACAATTCGTCAGAGAAGAAAGAAACTTGACGAGATGACACAAGGCAAGGGACTGAGCGATGCCTACGCGGCAACACTATTGCGACTGAAGGCGCAGAAGGGATATAAATCGGTACTGGGATTGAAGGTCTTGATGTGGGTGTTGTATTCAGAACGGCCGTTACAGGCCGGTGAGCTCTGCCATGCCTTAGGAGTGGAGATAGGATCTGCGGACTTGGATCTGGAAAACGTTCCTGCGTTAAGAATACTTGTAGCATCTTGTCTGGGACTTGTCACCGTCGAGGCGTCTTCCTCCCGGGTCCGACTAGTTCACTCTACTCTGCAGGAGCACCTCTTGCGTGATCTGACCTTATTCCAAAGCCCTCACTCAGCAATCGCAGAGGTTTGCTTAACATACCTCAATTTTAAATCTGTCCGGGATCTTGCGCCAACTTTCCACTCGCCCCCCTCAGAAATGCCCTTTCTATCATATGCTTCTCTTTCCTGGGGGAATCACACAAGAATAGGGACGACGGAAAATGTTAAAGTACTTGCTCTGAGGCTCCTCGATGGATTTGATAAGCATATATCTGCTCATCTACTGTTATTGCACTATCATCATATGATATTAGAAGAACCATACTACCATGGGGGGGTAGGACCTAAGGGATTTACAGGACTCCACGGAGTAGCATTCCTCGGGATCGTAGAGATAGCTGCAGCGGTATTGGATATGAAGGAATGGGACGTTAATGCAACAGATTGCATAGGAAGCACGGCTCTCACATGGGCAGCCATAAGAGGGCATGACGCGGTAGTAAAAATGCTTTTGGAACGAGGGGACGTCAATCCCAATCAGGTAGACACCGAATATGGCCAGACGCCGCTCTGGCGGGCCGCTTTGGGGGGGTATGATGGAGTAGTAAAGAGGCTCTTGGAACGAGAGGACGTCGATCCCGAGCGGCCGGACACCAGGTATGGCCGAACTCTAATCTCGTGGGCGGCTGGGAGAGGGTATGAGGGGCTGGTAAAGATACTTTTAGGACGGGATGATGTCGATCCCAACCAGGTAGACATCAAATATGGCCGGACGCCCATGTCATGGGCGGCGGAGAACGGGCATCAAGGGGTCGTCAAGACGCTTTTGGAATGCCAGGATGCCAATCCCAACCAGGCGGACACTAAGTCTGGCCGGACACCACTCTTGTGGGCGGCCGGGAACGGGTATGAGGGGGTAGTAAAGATGCTTTTGGAACGGGAAGACATCAATCCCGACAAGGTAGACAGCAAATATGGTCTAGTTCCACTCTTATTGGCATCTAAGAATGGGCATTCGGGGGTTGTAAAGATGTTTTTTGAACGGAACCGTGTCAGCACCGCCGCGCTAGACAATAGTCAAACTCAAATATCCTCTCAAGGCAATACCGGAGTTGCAAAGAATACACCGAACTAGGACATTGCCAATCCCAAGACAGCAGATCGCAGCCGCCAATAATTCGCTCCGCCGTCAACTAAACACGGGGGGGAGCGTGGTGGAGCATCAATTTAGATATGATGAACCTAAAACCAATATTTTGGATACTAGTCGCCTACCTACGCCTCTATCGCTAGGCCGCAGTGAGGGGGAAGTGGTACCCGACTCCAAAGATTCTAGTTCCAAGTCAGCAGATAGCGACCTCTCCTCAACCAAGCCATCTGAACTTTCTCAACCTCCTCCGGTCAGGCCCATGAAGCCGCTACACCCTCTAAGGGATATTGATTCTCATCCTAGCACCTCCCAGTCAATCCTCTCATTTGCGCTCGACCGGCGTTTTATCATCTCCTCTCTCATTTGTCTTTTAGCTCTCCTCTTCTGCTCCATTCCTTCTTCGACACTAGATAGATTCTCGTTCGGTAAATTCTAGTTCGGTGAACTAGGGTAGGAAAGATCTCGGTAGTTCCAGATGTCCATAGACTTTCATAACGGCGTTTTTCTGGTTTCCGTTTGTTATTCATCATTTATCAACTTTTGTGTGTTTTCTCTTGTCTTTTCCCTTCACTGGAGTTCCGGTTAGACTTGGTCCTATTGTGCTGGGGGCTGTTCTCATTCCTCATTCTTGTTCTTTGTTAAGTTTGTATTTTTCTTTTCTGGTGGTATATAATATAATACGGCTCGCTAGAAGCAATTGGTTAGGACGTGATTGTAAACTTGAAGAACCCCGCTCCACATTCGTAAGAAGCGGGTTTTTCTCCCGTAACTCTCCCTGCTTTCAAGAGATTCCGAACGGGCCCTCACACTTGGACACCGGTACTGCTAACGCAATCACCGGGGGTTGCAAGTCCGTCAACTAAACCCTAACTCCAACATCACGGATATTCCCCCCAATACCGGCGAATAGTTTGGCGGTATCAACAAGATAGCGAGGGTGGTGCTGTTGGGCAGTGGGCTAGTTAAGCCAGATTCCGTAAATATCTGAGGCTATGGGCTGGATTGCTGCGTTAGGAATGTACGGACTACTATAATAGGAGCAGTCATAATACAACTCAGATAGAATACAGAAGCACAGAAATTTGAAGGCAATCTAGGAGTTCTTCGTTGACAAGCGGCCCTAGATTTCTCCTAGTTTCTCTCATTGTTGGTATGATCTTCCATCAGAGGCCATATATAGCAGTTATCAAGGCTCAAAATCTCAGTTTGTATTTGGGAGATGCATGCACTCCGACGCCGGAATGGATCAAAGATTTTGAGGTGTGCGAGCGCTCCCCACCCCCATCCACCTAATCCGGAACCCGCTTCCCCACCATGGAACCAACAAACTCGGCCTCCCTCCCTAATGTCGATAAATAACCCACCATTCTGTAGCGGCCGGCGATAAACTTACCCCGCCTGATAGTGCTTTCTTGGGTAGTGGGGTGCTACCTACCAATTTAGCACTATTCCTGGAAGTAGATAAAACCCGAAAATTCACTCTTGATCTGAAAGCATACCCACTGATTGGAGCTTCGGGATTTGACAGGGCTCTTTGTTGGGTTTGCTTGCTCGGCTCGTGGGAAAGGGATTTTCGGAGCCGAAATCATGAAAGATCACTTATGTCATTCCCTTCTTGACTGAAAACCCCTCGGCTATCCATTACCATGATATAGGGTCCTACCACCACGCCAATGGCCACTGGCATCCCTCGTAGTGCCATTATCTTAAAAAATGGATCATCCTCCGATGTCGCTCCCATCGTATATAGCACTGCGGTTGTGAGGGTGGATGTGTGAGCGACAAAAAATCTGAACGTTGAGGTCAACTGTGTGTCTAAAAATATGGAGCATGGCGGCTCGTTTGAATTTGGCGGTAATGGGGGGAAGTCTAGTAAATATTAAGGGCCTTAGTTACAGACGGGTAAGGGGCGGAGAGATAGTGGTAATGGCTATTACACTTTTTAGAGAATTTTATATATCTGTTAAGAGAACCCTAGAAAAGGAACCGCTGAAATGCTACTAGGAACTCGGAGGACAGACTATGCTAAGGAGGGTGTATAGTATTTAGGATCCACCGTTGCTTGTTTCTAAACCATAGGGGATAAATATTATTATTTTTTATACTATTTCATTTCTCTGCCACTCCACCGATCGAGAACTATACCCCTAGGTGTATTCTAGGCCCGGATTCTCCCACCCTTAAGGAGTGCTGATTTTCTGAATAGATTTATGAAAGCTAATGTCTCTTGATCGCCTCGGGCCTCTTAAAGCAGAGGTCCTCAGTTCCCCTGCCTTAGGTGATAGATCGCTCAATGCAAACTCGGGATGATGAGAATTTAACTCCTTGGTTTCTGTCGATTTTCACGGTGATTAATTGGTTCCTGGTGTATTGGTCACTGCGGCAGCAGGGTATTTCTCCCAGGGCCACTACAAGAACAAATACTTACCTTGCTGGCGGGCAGATTTGGTTTGTTTCACCCGGAGTTAGATACTAAAACATTGAAGGGTAGACACCGCGAGAGAGGAGAAACCACAAATACAACCATTGATACTAAACAACAAAGCCTCTTCGTGCAGAATAGCAGCCCGCATTAGATATTTATATGAAGGGAAGGCAACCAGCTCCAATTATGAAGCCGCAAAAGCATAGACTTAAAGATCCAAGGATCACAACCAGACCGACCGCACTTGAAACCCCCCCTTCTCTCACCCTACACCTCTTCGCCCCCCTTCTTGTCCCAAAGCCCAACCGTAAACTCTACATGAGCCCTAGCCACCGCCAGCACAACTTCCCTTGCCATCTCTAACCCCCCCAATGCCTCCGGCCCA
>Ga0307509_10010039_pt1 | contig 11685 bp, 9 predicted proteins | sample 10_EM_MG_FD_202245 | JGI IMG/M metagenome (GOLD analysis project Ga0307509, IMG submission 202245) | Populus trichocarpa ectomycorrhiza microbial communities from riparian zone in the Pacific Northwest, United States - 10_EM | ecosystem: Host-associated > Plants > Roots > Unclassified | place... | reverse complement strand
TTACATGGTCGTTAACTTCAGGGCCCGTGAGATTAGTCGAGGTGCGCGCAAGCTGGCCCAAACACCCACGTTAAACTAAAAAAAAAAATTATCGGTCTTTCATAATATAAAGTAAAGTGTTATCGCTGGCCGGATCGATTATTTTTAATGTAAGGAAACAATGTTTAGGTGATAATAACTTAACTTAATTTGGTATAACTTCACTAACAACTGATTCAAGATATCAAATTTAAATAATTTCTTAAAAAAAATAAAAAATTTCATAGAGCTCAAAACTCAATAATTTAATGTCAAATAATAAAATAAAATAAAAAGAATTTCAAAAAGAATTTCAAAAAAAAAAAAGCTTGTATCTACCTGAGTTAACTAACTTTTCACGTGCGATATGAAATCGAAATGAAAAAAATTAAATTTAAAAAATATCAAAGTTAAATCAATAAAAAAAATACAAAAAAAATATAAGTTAATCCGAATTAATTTGACTAAAATGCACTCGGGATAACCCAATAGAAAGAAAAGCAAAAAAATCACAAAGCTCAAAAATCAATAATTTAATGTCAAATGATAAAAGAGAAAAAAATCAATTTCAAAATATTGAGAAAAAACCCAAATCAACCCACAAAAAAAATGTTAATTCGACTAACTCGCTATTTAGAATATGAGATTTGAATAATCTCACAAAAAGAAAAGTGGAACAAACCACAAAGCTTAAGGTCAATAAACCAATATCAAATTAAAAAAAATTTAAAAATCAATTTGTAACAAAAAATTTAAAAACAATTGAACTTAAACCAGTATAATATTCAAAATCAATGACTCCGATCATGAGCCTGAAATTACCTTGTAGAAGGAAAACATGAAGAGATAATGAAGTAAACTTACAAATCATAAGAGATTAAAAAAAAAACAAATAACAATTAAAACAATAAGGACCGAATTTGATATAAAAATTAAATGAAATTAATTAATTAGGGATTAAATTAAAAAATCAAGAAAATAAAATAAATAGCAAGTAAGAGAATGAGAACTAAATTTGGATACAAAAATTAAATGAAATCAAAATATTGAGGGATAAAATTTTAAAAAATCAAGAAAAAAGATAAAAATAGCAATTAAAAAATGAGGATCAAATTAGATAAAAAAAAATGAAATGAAATAAAATAAAATGTCTAGGGAAAAAATCATAAAATAATAAACTTCAAAAAACATTAAAATTAACATAAATAACAATCATATTATTGATGGTCAAAATTGAAATAACTACAAATTGGATGACAATTGAATTTAAAAAAGGCAAACATGGATCTCAAGGTTAGGAGAGAGAGAAAAAAGGAAAGGTAAAATATTCATCGTTGTTGAACCGCCACATATATCAACACACGTGTCGTTTCATCAGCATCGACGCTACTATACACTTTTGAAGACTTGGTTGAGGGTGGTTTTTCTTCACAAGACGACAATGCCTAAGGAAACAAGTGTCGTCAACATATTAATCATTCTTTTTAATAATATTCATATTGTTAAGTTACTATATTGTCCCCAGTTGAAATTGATAATAACAGAAAAATCATAAGAAAAGAACGAAAATGATTTTAAGACAACAACCTTAGTTTTTAAATTTTAAGAATAAATTTATAATTTTATTATTTAAAAAAAACGAAAAGACAACAAAACTCTTGTGCGAAAGATTAATTTTATTTTAAGGGTAATTAAGTTGTTTTTGTTGTTTTGAAAAAAATAAAAAGATAAAATAACTCTCTTATGCCAACCCTTTTTTTTTTCTTTTGTTTTTTAAGGATTATCGAGTCTTTATATTGTTCTTGAAAGAAAAAAAAATTTTGATTTACCCCATTCAATTTGTTAATGCCAATTAAACCTTGTAAAATGATCATTTTGCCCCTTATTTTGGACTTATTTAGCTTTCAATGTAGAGGGTAAAAATATTATTACAATCTGCAATGCAATATATCTTGCTCCATAATGAATCACCAAGAACCCTTATTTTTTTTTATAATATTATATTAAATTCTTCAATCTATCTTTTAATCTCATGTATATATTAAGTTTCTGTAAGATTTTTAAGTCAATTAACAGAACTAATTACTTATTTTGTATATTATTTTTTATTCTCAAAATATTTTTGTAAATAAAATAAGGACTTTCTTGTACAAGTTACATTGCAGATTTTGATGGTTTATTTGGTTTATTTTTAAATATCTTGTTCAATGATATATTAAAAAGTTAACGAATATTAAAATTAGCTCAATTAAATATAAAAATATGAATACTATTATATACAAATAGATTGAGAGGCTAACTCATATTTTAAAAAATTATATTTTCTATTCCTTATTATTATTGTTTAGGCAAAAGAAAATAGTTATGCACTAGTCAACTTACATGTGCTTTGCTTTATTTTGGGTTAAATTAAAAGTTATTTTTAATATAAAAAAAGAATATATAGATATTGATAATTTTTTTTAAACTGAGAAAATCTTCAATTGTGAATTGAAAATCTAACATGTACATTTAATAAAATTAATTGATAATTATATGTATCAATACATGTTAAAAAATTTTGTTAACAATAATTAAAGACTAAATACAAAGTTGAGAGATAGATATGAATAAATAAAGATCATATTATGTCATGTCAAGCTATTTATTTTTTTATTTAATTGTATGTCAATAGTTTTTTTTAAAAAAGTAATACTTCTATTTCAATTGAAACAAAATAAGTTACTAGTATAACTCTTTATTTTCTTTTTAATTTGACTTGGTCCTTTGATGTGGTAATAGTATTGGAGTTAGCTTGATATGATTCATTTGACATGGTAAGTCCAAATATGACCTGATTTACCTTGTAAAACCTAATTTAAATAAAAAATTATCAATATGACGTCGTTTTCACTTTTTTAAAAAAAATTAAAATAACAATGTTTTGAATTGACTCGAGATACCCGTTACATAGGTCATAAATCCAAATGAGTTTAAGAAATCTTTTTTAGAATTATTTTTTATTTAATAATATGATAATAAAAATAGACATGTAAAAACGATCAAATAAAATCTAAGAAAAAACCCTAAAAAATATTATGAATGGTTGTATAAAAAGAGAGCTTGCTAGTATTACAGAAAGTTATAATCTTATTAAAAAAAACTAAAAACTAAATAATATTTTATAAAATAATATCTGAAATACATCCTTGATTGATTAATTTTAATTAATCTCAATTAAAAATTGAAGACCCACTAGGTCGGGCCCTATTTTGAGAGGGTGTTGTTAAGTCATTCAAATGTGAATCGGTTAACCCATTCAAAGCTTAGTTTGAAATTAAAAAAGAAATATTTCAATACAATGTTGTTTTACTTTATAAAAAAAATAGATGACAACATTTTGGATTGATTCAAGTTAATTCAAGTTCATTTTCAAAACTCACGACTCAAGTCATGGATTTATTCGGGTTTGATAAAAAAAAATCTATTTTACATTCTATTATACGATACTAAAAATAGGCATCCTGAAGAAAGTGATTGGATAAATTTTAATCAAAAAATCATTAATGGTTGAATTGAAATAGCGCTTGCTAATATTATAAAAAAGAATACTATGATTTTATTAAAAAATAAAGTAAAACCTGAACTGTATTTAATAAAATAATATCCTAAATATATTTTTAATTAATCTATTTCAATAAATTTCAATTTAAACTGAAGGGAAAAAATGATGTCATTCCACATTTTTTAAATATTAAGATGATGATATTTTGGATTAAGTCAAGTTAACCCGTGAAATCCACGACTCAGATCATGTACTTAGTTGGGTTGAATGAGATGTTTTTTAGAATATATTTTTTATTTAATTATATGATACAAAAAATAGACATTTGCATGAAAGAAACTGAGTAAAATTTAAGAAAACAAATTGTTAAGAGTTATATAAAAAAAACGCATGCTAATGTTATAAAAAGAATGTTATAATCTTATTAAAAAACAAAGTAAAAGTTGAACGGTATTTATTAAAATAATATCTCAAATATATTTCTAATTTATTTATTTTAATAATTTTCAATTTAAATTAAAAAAAGAGTTAAAGATAATATAAAAACTAGGCATTTGAGCCTGAACTTGAGTTGGCCAACCCACTTAGCCTATTAAAAAAGGACATGCCCGAGGGCCTACAAGGCCAAGCCCCTGCTTTCTTTTTCCTTGGTTCAAGCATGTCGTCTACCCTTTCTTTAAAAAGAAAAAAACATACGACACGTTGTTTATTGTGATAGATGACTTGTCGTCTCTCTGTCCACATTCCAACCACTAGAGATGTGTTCAAAAAATCAGGGTGGAGTTTCTTGCACCTAAAAAATCATTTTTAACTTATGTTCACTAAATAATACCTAATAAACATCGTTAGAACACCAACAAACCAATCTTTTAATTGAAAACACCCCTAAATTGGTCCAAAAACACAAAATTAAACCAAAATAATCTTTCTCAACCTCGATCTACTTTTTTTTTTTTTTTGTAAGATGAAGGGTATAAAAAAATCCTCAATTAAACTCTTCTCGTCAAATGAATCTTATCGACATAAAAAATGATTTTTTTCATAGTCGAAATATAGTTAACCAACAACTTTCTCTCTTAAAAAACTAAGATTCTAAAACTAAAAGGAGCTAAAACAAAATCAACACATAATATACAACTAAAAATAACTTTTTCATGTGAATTTAAGATAGGTCACTCTGTTTTTTTCTCAGCTTGGTCTTTATTCTCTTTAAAACTACAAATTAAAACCATAACTCATTAAATTAACTCAAAATCAAGCTTTAAAATCTTATCAAAACTTTCACATCTTAATAAAATGCAAATAATAGAAACCATTAATTGAAAAAACACATAAAATAGAACACAAAAGGATAAAATAAAACAAGACAAGTTTGATAATCAAAATGAAAAAAAAAAAAATAGTCTACAATGAATTACGAGGGATGCTACAATGCACATGTACTGTTTGATATAACAAATAGTTTGGATGTAAAATTGATACTAACCCAATAGTTTGGGGTGTATTTGATGTTTGCCCTAATAAGAAAACTTCCGTGCGAAACGTTTCATCAAAAAGAACACCAATGTGTACTCTCTCTCCCAATCGAAACTCTCAAAATCCAGTTTCCACAGTCCTTCAACGTCTCCCCCCACGCTTGGTAAACCCTCAGCCTCTCTCTCTCTCTCTCTCACTTAGGCAGCCAAGACTGCAAAAATGGGAAGAAACAATTTCTCGATCTTAACAGTTCTATCGGTCACACTCCTTCCCATTCTCTCCCTCTCTTTCTCCACAGATTCCCCAACAGATCGTCGCCTCTTAGTCCTCCTCGACGACTTGTCACTCAAATCTTCCCACTCAATCTTCTTCAATTCTCTTAAATCTCGTGGTTTCGATCTTGATTTCAAGCTTGCTGATGACCCAAAACTCGCCGTTCAACGTTATGGCCAGTACTTATATGATGGCTTAATTCTCTTCTCTCCTTCAATCGAAAGTAAGTTGTTGAATCCAAACAAATTGTTTTTTGTTGTTATCAAGTTATGATTTTTATGGTTCAGTTTCCGTTTTGAGAGAATGGGTTTTGTTACGAATTTGTTTTTTTGGTTTTCTTGGAATAATTTGTAATTTGGGATTTTTTTTAGGATTTGGCGGTGCATTGGATTTAGCTGCTGTTCTTGACTTTGTTGACTCGGGTCATGATTTGATTATTGCGGCGGATAGTTCCTCTTCTGATTTGATTAAGAGTCTAGCTACTGAATGTGGGGTTGATTTCGATGAGGTTGGTGTAGAATTTATGATGCATTGGATGTTTTTGTCATTTTATTTTATTTATTTTGTGTATTGAGTTTACCTTATATTGTAGGATCCATCTGCCTTGGTTATTGACCATAAAAGTTATGCTATCTCTGAGACTGAGGGTGATCATACATTGATTGCTGCCGATGATTATATCGAATCTGATGTGCTGCTTGGAAAAAAGAAAATTGAGGTTAGTTTGTTTGATCTTTTCATTCGTTACGTCAATTCCTTGGGAGGTTTAAGATTTTTATGGAATTTGGATTAAACAGGCTCCTGTGCTCTTTAAAGGGATTGCACATTCTTTAAATGCAGCGAATACCCTGGTAAGGTCAAATGTGTCCTGGTTTATTTCTATGTTAATGTAGCCTGATGAAGAAGTTTCAATGGGTTTGCTGGGTTATGTGTCATGATGTATAGGTATTGAAAGTCCTTTCTGCATCTCCTTTGGCTTATTCAGCTAATCCAAGCTCCAAATTGTCAAGTCCTCCATCAGTAACTGGATCTTCCATCTCGTTAGTTTCAGTAGTGCAGGTAACTTAGCTATCTCCATCAAAATGTTGCTCCTTTTCTCTCATCACACATAAAACAGCTGAAGAACATTGGTTTGTTGTGCTGTATTTTATGATTTATTTTAATTTGGTTTTCTGACCATTCCATTTATCTCTAGCTATCCTTCCTTATGTTTCCCTTGAATCCCATACATGCTCCCATGTATGTATGACTTTTGCATGTCATGGTGGGTGTCTGTGTTATGAACACCTGCTCTTAGCTGAGGTTTTAATAAAAAAAAAAAAGTAATAAATTTGAGCGAGATTTCTTCTTGTTGACAATTTTTACATAATGCAGGCTAGAAACAATGCTCGGATTATGATTACAGGTTCATTAGATATGTTTAGTAACCGGTATGCAATCATATGATGGTTTTTCAACTCCAGTATTTCTCTAGCAATTATTTGTTTCATATTTGTTGAAATATCTCTGTGTGATTCAGATTTTTCAGATCAAGCGTACAGAAAGCTGGGAGTCCAAGAAAGTAAGTGAAGTTCTTGTCAAACTTTTTTTTTAGTTTACATCTATTTTGGGCTGCTAAGGTTTTATAAAACGTGTTGTTTCACAACGTTCAATAAGGAATCTTTGCTGCATAAATGATATGTCATCTCTTTGTGCCTAGGTATAGTACAAACGACTGAGAATAGGAAAACTAATGGTCATTGGCTTAATGCATTTTGAAGAGTACAAGGAAATCACCTTCCTCTACATCATCAAGACTTTTCCTAGGCTTGTGTCATGTTGATAGCGTTATATGAATACATGTCGCAAACTTTATTTGCAAGTTTCATTTTTACATCACACAAACACACAATGTGTATTCACTTTTTTATATGTCAAGGCCGCAGTTGGTTGTGGTAAGAGCTCCGGGCCCATATATCTTCTATTTATTCTTGGTCGATTCCCATTCTCAATATGCATATGTTTGCAATAAGATGAGGCATAGTTTCCCTGAAGATCCACAAAGCCATGATGTTTGTGTTTGCATGCTCATGAAAGAGAGTGTAATTGATTTTGAGTTCACATTGGGAGAGAGGGAGTGTGTGTGTGTCGGGTGGGGGTGGGGGGGTCATTGCTCATTTTGTTGGGGAAATTTTTTGGTTGGATGGTTTTGTTAATTTTCATCCACTTGCCTATTTTTCCCTCTGCTGGCCAATTGTTTAGCTTGTGAACAGAAATTCATATATTCTGATTTTTTAAGGGAAGAAAGTCACGTTATTTGTGACCATGTGTTGACAGATATGATAAATCTGGTAACGAGCAGTTTGTGACTGAACTTAGCAAATGGGTCTTCCATGTAAGAGGTCATCTGAAGGTTAGGTTTTTATTCCAGTCGTCTTGAGTTACTATGTTTGTCTGGCTAATGTGTAATTATATTGCAACATTCTGAGACATGCTAAAGAATATTCTTTAGGTTGTTGATATAATGGCAACTTTTAGGATTTCTTTCTTTCTTTCACTTGATTGTGTTTTGTTGCATTTTCATCTGTTGTATAATATCAAGTTGCCTCCAGGCTGTGAATCTTAGACACAACAAAGCTGGGGAAACAGATGAGCCAGCAATGTATAGGATCAAAGATGATCTGGTAATTTGTCAAGCTGTGCACTCATTTAGTTATTTGAAATTTTGTTTGGAGAAGCTACTGATGAGAGAGAGTATTGACAATCACCCTGAACTTGTATATGAGTGCAGGATTTTTCTGTTGAGATATATGAATGGTCTGGAAAGAGCTGGGAACCATATGTGGCCAATGATGTCCAGGTCCAGCTTTACATGATGAGCCCTTATGTGTTGAAAACCCTATCAAATGACAAGAAGGTACACTTTTCCTAGGGTCCCATTTTCATTTTACCTTGCAAGTTACAAACATGCCCCATGCCAACGTCTGATCTTTTTTGCACCGGGTTTTGCAGGGCTTGTATCATACATCATTCAAGGTTCCTGATGTTTATGGGGTTTTCCAGTTTAAGGTTGAGTATCACAGGCTTGGATATACTAGCCTGTCTCTCTCCAAACAGGTAAGCTTCTTGGACTTGGATAATCTTTCCTTCACTTAATCAACTTAGCAACTTACCTGGTTTACTGTAGTGGATTGACTGGTGTGATTATGATTGATGTTAAAAGTGCTGGCTGCAATTTGATGATAGTGATATAGCCAAATTTAACATATTTGGGATGTCTTATAAAAAGGAATTTGGATGGTTAGTTCGGGTGCAGTGTACTGACTTAATAGATAGTAGAAGTGGTGCAGCTATATCAATTCAGTTGCTTAATTTTTTTGCTGGAAGGACATAATTATGCTCATTTGGGGAAAAGCACTTTGAGAAATATTATTGTGTGCTGACCTGTCCAAAGATCTATTCATGGGACAACGATAACGAATCCCAAAGAAGCAATTGATTGCAAATTGTATTGCTTCAATTTATAAAATGTGAATTGTTTTTATGAAGATTCCTGCATCTATTATTGTATGTTGTTAATATATCCTCCGCACAGAATTCTTCATTATAGTGGTGGATGGCCTGAAAGACAGTTAAAAAACCAATTGAAATTGTGAATGCAGATTCCAGTTCGGCCCTTCAGACACAATGAATATGAGAGATTCATTACAGCTGCTTTCCCCTATTATGGGGCTTCTTTTACTATGGTATTTTCTATAAAAAAGAAACTGGAATATTATTGTTTTGTGAACATATAGTATTTGCATGTGTGCATGCTAATCACATATTCTCCTGTCGTTGGCAGATGGCCGGGTTCTTTATCTTCAGCTTTGTCTACCTATACCACAAGTGAGGCCCTATTGTAATAGAGAGGATTGCACTGCTATGAAGATGGTTCTTTCTGATATACACTGAGAATATATCGAGGGCCTTGTAACAGTTTTCCCCCTCAGTTTCATTATTTAGGAAGAATTTATTGTAGTAAAATTATCCGGCATTAGTATGGCTCTTCTGAGGTGGTGCCAAAGCTTGAACCTTGGTCAGGTAGTTGGAGCTTTCCTACAACAAACCGCAAGGCCAGAGAGCATTGGTATCGAAATGTCTCTCTCGTTCTCCGTGAAGAAAACTGTTGACGAGCACCAGAGCCAGAAAATTATAGGCCCGACACAGTTTTACTACATAAACAAACATCTAGATTCTGGTCTAATAAATTTGCCAGTGATAGTACCAAGTCTCAAGTCAATTTTTCTTTCCCTCTTTGAAAGGTCTCTAGGCACTCTTTGGAAAATGGGCTTTTTAGTGCCTTTATATTTTAGCTTAATAATTTTAAATAGAAAAAATAAACTATGAAAATTATTCCATTCAAATAGGAGAAAACTAGAAAAGCATTATAATACATAATAAGAAAACAAAACTAGAAAAAAATAAAATTAATCATGGAAATATTTTTTTTCCCAAAAAAATCTCATGCATCGCTAATTACTCGAGTTTTCTTCTAGTGGTGGCATGAATGCGTGAAAAAGAATAATAAATATATATATGAATATGTTTGTATCGAAACTCTACTTGGTTACATTAACTTGCCATTTTTTTTTAGCTAAAATAAATAAAAAACTTATTTTCAATTAATAAACAAATGAAAAAAATTCTAATTTGAAAACTTGTCCAGGCAAGTTGCTACAAATCATAACATACACAAGTTAATTAAATTCCATACGCCAAAACTAAATAAGAACAATCCTCAAATGATCGATCAAGATCAGATCAATCCCGAAAGCCAACCACATAGACACACACACACACACACACACACACACACATATACAAGGAGAAGATGAAAGAAGAAGTTAACTTGCTGGAAATTGAAGGCAGGTACTCTTTTGCGTGTGGATCGGAAAGAATAAGCTTGAATTGATGGGAAAAGAGGAGGGACAATTTTCATGGGAAGAAAGGTTTTTTTTCCCTCTGCGTGTGGTTGCCTGAGTAGGGATTTTATCCTGGAATCAAAATGGTGACATTTAAAAAATAAGTAGGGTTTTATTTGGGTTTTGCCAAATTACTCGATCTTGAGTTAACTCGGTAGGTCACTTAGATTTAATTAAGCTAATTTCTCAATAGAATTTTGTATGAATTCAGATTGATTTAAGTTTTAGATCATCCAGGTCTCGGGTTAACCAGTTAAGGCGGTCCGAGCTTTTTAACTATAGTGTCAATTGATGAAGTTTTAAACACTAGGAAAAAAAAGTAGCAAGCCTAATTAGCTATGCATCATAACCGAATATATAATACACCAATATCAATTAAGAAATTATTGAAATGGGATTAAAGGGAATATGAAAGTTTTCCTCTTCTCTTTCCTAGAGAATAAAGAAGGAAATTGATTCCTAACATTGCATGGCAAACGGCTATATATATAATAGGAATAAAAGAAAAGGAAAAAACCTCATGATAGTTCGTATGTTTTTTCCTATATAGTGATAAAGAAGTTTCCTAGATAATGAAAAAAGAAATTGATTCGAGTACGAGGAACATCATTTATCAAGAGCATGTGTTTTTTAAGGTAATAAAATAATTTTTATATGTACCAATAAAATCCTCTCAAATATAGGTCATGATTTCTAAAGTTTTAAGGGAGTTTTACCAAATCAAATGTTTTGACAAATTCCTATTTTTTTATTTGTATTGTATTTGCGAAGAAAACTTTTTCTGCTATATTCAATATGGTTTCTAAAGTTTAAGAATATTTTTATTAAATAAAATATTTTGACAAAATTTCTAATATTTTTTAAATATAGTTATAGACTAGACTTGGAATCCGCGCTACGCCGCGAGACTATTGTGTTATGAAAGAAGCAAGAAGAACCCAATACTCGGGTGATTAACTTAATTACATCCAATAAGATCCATTAATTTAATATCTTATTTAAATCAAAGGCAACAACATAAAATGAATTGTAAAAAAACACCTGTCAATAATAAATAAAAAATAAGTCATCAATATCATACATGCAAGGAGAAGAAAGAAAAAATCATTAGAGACTTACCACCACTCTATTGTCGACATCATCCACAACCAAAAAACCTTGTTGAGTTGGTTTAAACTCAACTGCAAAAGGATGCAAGACGACATCGAGAAAAGTTAAATGGTTTGCTAGAGCAATACCCTATAAAAACAAACAGAATAAAAGACAATGAAGTGAATATCTATTTATATTCAATCAATCAATTATATTTAATTAAAGAAAAAAAATATTTTGAGAGCATATAGCTACAAAGGAAGAAAACATAAAAAGACTCTAGATAACTCAGCCAAATAAAAAAAAAAACAAAGGATGTAAAAAGCATATTAAAAAAAT
>Ga0307509_10010038_pt1 | contig 11686 bp, 16 predicted proteins | sample 10_EM_MG_FD_202245 | JGI IMG/M metagenome (GOLD analysis project Ga0307509, IMG submission 202245) | Populus trichocarpa ectomycorrhiza microbial communities from riparian zone in the Pacific Northwest, United States - 10_EM | ecosystem: Host-associated > Plants > Roots > Unclassified | place... | reverse complement strand
TCGAAGCCTCCTTGTCCACCGTGATTAGTCCTTGGCAGCAACCTAGTAATGCCGCTATAGACGGAGCATTTTCGCTATCGAAATCCGTCACTCCTATCTCCACTGCCAGAGCCTGACGCAGCTCATCTACCTGTAACGGCCGTTCTGCATGGCAGACCCACATTAGAGTAGCCATCGCAAGTTTTGTCTTTTCCCCACCCTGTGCTCTTATCCGCTCCAGGGTTGCACCATATGCGTCCCCTAACCCTACACCATCTTTCACTGCCTTCAACCTTTTGCCTCGGCGGGCGATACTAGTTTCTCGTAGAATTGCATCAATGTGGAGAGAAGCCAGTAGGAATCTAGATTTGGATGTTAGCTATTAGGTAGAAGTAGCTTTGCCTTGCTTTGCTCTTGCATAGTTTCTACATACGTTCCCGAGCTTATTTGGGAAATGCTTTCCACAATATTTGCCTCCAATGTGCTACTCATCATCTCCGGGGCAGTGTCACTCCTGAGCTTCTCACGTAGATAGCCAATGATGCCATCACCTGTAGGCTCTATCTTTACAAAAGCTACCGCTCCACCCAATTTCCTTTCCACCTCACTTCGGATATGCGATCTTGCAGTCAGAAATATGCGAGTATCGAGCGACTCCCGCACGATCTGTCCAAGCGATTCAAGGATTACCGTTCGGTGCTCCGGCACACATTCGTCCAAGGCGTCAACGCATATAAATGTTCGCTTTGTGGCTGTGATTGTCAGGAGCATCTTCAAAATTCCTGACACTTGTAGTCCCCTGCCCCCAATCACCTTTTTTTGGTTTCGGAAAGACCGGACAACCACTTCTGGAATCCCCTCCAACCCACTAACAAGCTGCCGTAGTAGGGAGCCGAGCATATTTACGGGTGACTGCTCATTCCGGGAGGCAAAGTCGAAGTAAAAACAGGCAACTGCAGTATCTTCCTCTACCGCCTTGTCACACAACTCGTCTATTACTAGTGAGCTGTCACCCTAGTCTGTCAGAGATACCATTACTTGATTTCCGCTAGTGCTAGGCCCTCTCTTACATGATGTAGCTCTTTCCCGCCCCTGGATTTCCGTGGCAGAATAAGGTGGGATGAGTAGATCCATCCTCCTGATTACCACCATGCCAGCGCCTGAATTCTTGGGTTTCTAGTATGGTGCCGGAAGCCGTGGAGGGGAAGCGTGTAACCTCCCAACTTCGATTTTTTTGATTGGCTGGGGGCTGTCAACTAGACTATTTTGCCACAACGGAATCAATATTTGCACGCAAGCCGATATATCGTAAGGGAGGTTACACACTTCCCATCTATCGCTTCTTGCGCCATAGCCAGTATCCTATACTGTCCACTCGCTGGGCTCCGATGTCTCGATGCCGTACTCCTGGCTCTAGCGGAGACAGCCACGCCAATATTTTAGATTCATCGTCGGGGGTGATGTAGTTATAGGTATTTCCGGTGTTGAAAGAGTTAAGGTTATTGCCGAAAGCTTGAGACATTTTGGGATTCTCACCTGTGCGAACGTTGTTGAAGGTAAAATGTTGGTTATGTTGAGGTTTGTTTAGTGCAATTACTTGAAATTGAGGAAAAGCGGGGGTGATGGTACTTTGAAGCCTTGCGCTTTGCTTGACACACTACAACCACAGAAATGGTTACACAAACACGCGAGGCTATCTATCTCAAAAACTATGTTACAACTTCGACCAGCTTATGAGCTATATGTTGAACGCACTCTATGCCTTTTGCATGGTACATTCCAAAGCAGTAGAAATTTGAGGAACTGATTGATACCCGAAGCGGCGTCCGAAACCCTCTTTAACATTATACCTGCCCGCGATTCCACACATTGCTCGAAGATTGCGTGCTACTGCTCAATCGGGGTTCAAAGGATAACTTCTCTAGTATGGTGGGAAAGTTAAGACGTGCGTATCGTCTTTAGTAAAAATAATTAGCGATGGCTAGGCTATAGAGTTATTGAGTTACAAGGGATATTTGCAGAGTATTCTTTTGAGCGCACAAACTTAGAAGCAATGGCGCTACAAGGAATGCACCTTAGCGGGGTGGTAGGTGGGAACGAATACTCATGTGTTAACTCAAGCCCTATCATAACTCCGAGATGCTCCTATAATAGGAGATAGTCACCGTACAAACAACCCCAGCAACAGCAATAACCTTTCCAACTAAAAACACCGATAGCAAAAATGGCATCACTTCCATCCCCCTTCTGGAGACAGCGCAATTGAAGTCGCTCTCGAACTTCTGACGTGCAGCAGTTGAAACGGTTTTCAGCCGCGCGACGTGAACCTTTGCATCCCTCATTCGGCGCACGCCGAGGCCCTGGAGCATCCGCTTCCTGCGCCGCTACCCCGCTACCTCCCGCCAACCTATTCTACAACCAGTACTGGAACACGGCCAGCTTATTCCTGGGTGAATGCCATCTATCTCCCTCCCAGTTCTGCTCCTAGCCCTCCCCGAAAACTGGCTGGGAACGGCCTGGCGCGCACACCCTAACAGCGAGAACAGCAATTTCTACAGACGTGCGCTGCATCCGCCGAGAGGTGCTAGGTGCCTAGATAGCGGAACTTCTCCTTTGCCCTGAAAAGAGGATGAAAACCGCACATAGAAGTACCGGATCGTAAGCTCCGCCCTCATAACGCAGCTCGTTTGTACGACACGTATACCAAAATGCTCGCCCAGCCGCAGGTTTCCAAAATCCTTCGGGCGGAGATTCTGTATACATCTAGTTTATTCAACTGCCGTCGGGGGAGGCAATACGGAAGAGGACAACGCCGCGGAACATGCTGCAAGACATCTTACTTGCGGAGAGCCAGATTGATTGGCTGCGGAAATTAGTTTTTTGGGCTCGGTGGGTTTGCTCCCTCGAGCGATGTCACCTAGGAAGATGGCATAGTTCGATTGTTGCTGGAGCCGCTATAGCAGGATAAGTTGAATGGCAAAGTAACTGGCCGGGTGTCTCAGAGACAAATGAGTAACACCGGGCCATAGTGTAACAGATGTTCTATGAAATATCATACCCTGCATAAGGAAGTTTCTAAAACATTTAGCACAAGCGAAAAACATCACTTTTGGTAGGAAAGGTGAGTGATATGCAGTGGTTCCACTTAGCTGCGCCATATTCCCCTTCCACTAGGTCTGAGAAGTTTGGGCGGCAGTCTAGACAGCTCTCCATTTCGAGGCGGTACCGCTACGGTAATTCCAAAAGTCCACCTGCAGCTCGGTTGGCGTCTTGACTATGTTCATAGATTGCGGAGTGGTCGAGAAGGTCTGTTCCCGGGTCTGAGATTCCAATTCATGTTCCGCTTAGGATATAGGGCTTAACCGGGTAAGCTCAACTTGACTCCTGTTGACACAAAAACACCCGGAGCCTCATTTGTAGTGAGCTTACTCATCCTCACATCGGACACGGGTAAGCCTTGAAACCACTCGTACTCGTACACCGCACTACGCCTGCCCCCCCAGAACCTTATCCTCCCAAACTAAGGAAAAACACTAGCGCAAGCTGGCTCCCGCAGTAAGAGCTATGGTTCAAGACGTCTATACTGTACACCAAGGGGTTTGTTACGGGGGACGGCTTGGCATAAAAAATCATGTACCTCAGTTCAATTCCCATTCCGATCATAGTTTTTATACCAATGTATAAGCCACAATATATATATGTTTTGAGAATAGATAAATCATCTAAATAATGAAATGAAATAAGTTGAAAATAGGCATATTGATTAGTATGATACAATTTATTTTTTAAAATTATGAGATCAAGATAAAAAAACAACAAATCATACCGTAGAGTATCTGACATTTAGATTTATTTTCGTTTTAGTTTACTTGTTTTTCTACAACTCAATTTCTCTATTTTGCTGGTAATTAATACTTTAGATTGGCTCTTATATCATACTTATTTCTATATTAATTATTTCGCAAAATTTGAATCCCTATAAATTTGTTAACTCTGTGGCTTGACAATTCCAAGATAATAATGATCTAATTGGGAATTGAACATGTGCTAATTTTTTAAATCTGGGGCTGAATGCCAAGCCGTCCCCGTAACAAACCCTCTGGTGTACAGTATAGACGTCTTGAACCATAGAATAATTGAACCTCGCGCCAAGACGCCCTTCTCCCTCGAATCAGGGGAAAACCCACAGCGAAAACCAACAGCACCCGAAGTTTGAGGTAAAAAAATTGAGTTCGGGGTCTTACCAGTAAAGGCCGCCCTAGTCCTTATGGTATTCCAATTCAAAGCCTTCCCCTTAACCCCTCAGTCCCTCTGCCGCTCCTTTCTTGCCCAAACCTGGACCCTGCAAATCCTTGCCGAACAAGGCGGGTGCGGGAACAGCCGTACCTTTACCCGTCTTGGCAGCTGTCAGGCATGCTGGTACTGTACGTACCTTTTCCTAATGCCTGCATGCTGATAGGTTAAGCGATAACCTTATCCTCGCCCCCGCCCAAACCCGCTTTGAAGACCATTGTCCCTGATTCTGGAGATAGCGAACTACAAGCGTTTTTACAGTATCACACATGACACCAACCTGTGCCTACCAGACTTTACACCAAAAGAGAGACCAAGCTAGTACGGGAGAAATGGCCACAGCCCTCCACAGCATGAACAACTTCAGCAAAGGCAATAACATTTCCCACTATCATACGACTCCGACAACAAAAAATGGCGCTGCCTCCACCCTCCATCTCACGCGGGGAGTTTGCAAGGCGCCATCATTGAAGCCGCTCTCGAACCTCTACCCGGAGCGCCTACAATCGTTGCAACAGGGCAACATTCTGCTTCGCATCCCTCACTGAATTCGGACCGAGGCCCTCTATCATCCTATTTTCTGCCCTTCCAGTCCGCTATCTCTCTGCCAACATATTCTGCTACACCTACTGGACACCGCTGCCCTATTCCTATCTGGGTGGAGTCCCACTCCGTCGCGTCGGGCGAGACTCATAATTTCCTCCTATTTTAATACCATTTTACTTAAAAGATATCCAACTACAGTACTCAGTCGAGCCGAGAGGAACTCGTGGTGACAGACGAGTTCAATGAGTGAAGCTAGAGTGTTAAAGTGGGGGAGGGGGCTTATACACTTCCCCTTCTAGTCCTTCTGGCGTTATAAGTTGTGAAACAGTACGGCACACCGTAGGAGGCTGGTGCGGGTTATGGCTAAGAGTGTTAGAGCACGATCACCGAGCTAGGACTAAGGGGAAAACCCGTAGCCGTTTGAATGAGATACACACGGAGAAGAATTAGTCAGCGGATATAGGCATCTAGTACCGGTATAAGCAATAGGTATACAGAACACTGACAGTTCCTACCCCGGTATAGTATCTACTTGTATTTTCTATTATCCCAAGATAGCATGATAGCCATACCCCAAAAGCCTTCCTGGATAACTGCCCTAGAAGAACGGCTGCCAAAGGCAAAAGTGTGCCAACATTTCAACCCGCCTCCCCCCCCCCCCGGTTGAAAATGGTGCTTCTCACCATTCCCTCTTGATACTTCCTTTGTTGTTTCGTTAGCCCCCGGGAGCGCACTTGCTTATGCTTTCGGATATGCGTTGAGGAACCGCGCATATGGCTCCGGCTTCGGGCATAGGTTCGCTATCGGATATGCGTGGAGGATCCGGGCATGGGTTTGTCTCCGGAGACTCGCTTTGGCTTCACATACGGTTTGGCTTCGGACATTCTGTTTAGCTTCGGGTATGCAGTTCGGCTTCCGGGGTGTTAGTGGAACCCCTCGTGAATGCAGGAATGCAAGATCGTTTTGGGATCATGCAGCTTTCGGGAAAGCATTGGAGAAAAGCGGAAGCACTGTAAGGGCGCATGAAAGGGCTGGAAGCCCGAAGGCAGCAGAGGGTGTTTGTTTCTTTTGTTAGCCCAGTGTGCTCATAATGGAAAGGAAGACTCACATGGAGCAGCACGGTAGCTCATGAGGAGCATAGGGTGCTGTTGATATATACTCCATTATTCGCCAGTTAGTTAGTTAGTTAGAGCACCGAGCAGAGAGCACTGTGGAGTTGTTGAGCGTTGTTGGAAACCATGCTGCTCGCCATACTCTCAGGATACTTCCTTTGTCTTTAGATAGCTTCCGGGGACGCGCTTTGCCTTCGGGTTTTGGCTTCGGGTTCGAGCGTGTGTTTGGACGGTCGAGGAAAGCATTTCCTAAGTAGGAATGTCGTGATCGGACAGGAGGCGGAAAGGCTGTAAGAAAGGCCGGAAAAGAAGGGAGGTGGGTGTGAAAAGGTTTGACACCCGGAAAATGGGTATGAGGATGTATGGACAACGGTGTTTGTTCCTACATTTTGTTAGCATGAGATTTCGGAAAGGTTGGGAAAAGGAGATCAGGAGCAAACTGCTCCTGATAGGATAAGGGGAATTTGTGATGATATATACTTCTCTTTTGTCCTTAGTTAGGGAGAGTGGTTGTTGAGTGTCGTGGATGCGAGAGACTGTGGTTGTTGAGAAGATAGTGAAAAGTTTTTCCCCCTTTCCTGTGTGCGATCGTTTAGGTGTGAGTTCCTTGGCGTTTGCCGTTTCGTTCCGTTGTCGCCATACTGTCGTCGCCGTCGATCCTAGTTCAATAAGCGTGAGCCTGTGGCTGTTAGTGAAAAGATTTTTCCCTCACTTGAGCGTGCGATCGTTTTCGTCGTGAGTTGCTTGGCATTCGTCTCGTTTCACCGCTTGTCACTCGTCGTGCAATCGTATCGCCGCCGTTGAAGTTTAATACCCCCACCTTCTGTATCTTCTCCATTTCTGCCAATTCCCAAGGCGCATATCTAAAATCTATGCAACACGGTCAGATTGGATACCCGACTTTCCTAGAAACCCCCCTTTCAAATAGTCTATGCTAGACCTCCTCTTTACTGAATATCGGTAGTCGCGACATTTATTGCAACTAGAGATTCCGGAGTATTCGCGGTGGTGGGTTTGAGAGGGGAGGCGTATAATTACACTTTTGTTACTGGTCGTGAAGTAATCTCATGATTCCGCTTAGATATCGAATGATATTCGGAGATAGATTTCCTGACAAGTAAAGTGCCGGAAGTAGGAATTTGGGAGGGGCCCTATAAGATGGAAGATAATGCACTTATCTAGTGCAGATGAGTAATATACATGGCAGGAAAACGATGTCATCCTGCAATCACAACACTTAGAGTTGGCCGTCCTTTTACAGCAGCCTCTGAAACGCTTATTCTGGCCTCTATGATATCGGAAAGAAAAAATATGCATGAGATCTAGCCCTCTATCAATCTATCTACCCATGGCAAGGAAGGTAAACAAAGGAGAAATCACTATCGGAACAAAAGGAGACATAGGGGTGCGAGGATTTGAAACACAGGGTCTAGTCCACGAGGGAATGGGGGTCAAGATAAAGGACGCAAGCCGACAACCACCGGAAGCTGAAGGCAATGAAGAGGGACCTGCGCGGCTTAACTCATAAATGTTAACAAGTATCGGGAGGTTTTGGGGGAGAGTAGGGTTACATACAAGTTAGATTCTACAAATCACACACGGAGAGAGCTGCGAGGTCATGTTTGAGGACTGGCGTAAAGGATACACAAGGGATCTAGGGAGGGTGGTGATGGCTGTAATAGCGCACACAAGACTCTTGGAAGCTAGACAAGGATGGGGCCAGAACGCGAGGAATCCCACCCGATTCGAGCATAGTCAACTGGGTACCCCAGTTTCTCTCTGGTGGTAATTCTTTCACAGCTGGTTGGATGGCTGCGCATCTGCGCCTTCCATAGACATCCTGGCTTGCAAAAGATTGATGACTCCTTCATGTCCATTCTCAATAGCACATGCAATGGGTGTTTGGCCATCCGTGTCAGGGCGATTGGGGTCGACATCCTTCCGATCTAGGAGTAGCTTGACAGCACCTTCGTGCCCGTTTTCAGCAGCAGACCCGAGTGGTGTTCGACTATTCTGACCCGGACGATTGGGGTCAACATCTTTCCGGCCGAGTAGTACCTTGACAACCCCTTCATGTCCCCAGTAAGCCGCACACCCGAGCGGTGTTAGAGCGCCCTTATCCGGGTGATCGGGGTCGATATCATTCCGGTTAAGTAGTAGCTTGATAACCCCGTCATGTCCCTCGACAGCAGCACAACCGAGTGGCGTTCGACCGTTCGTATCAGGGCGATTAGGGTCGACATCTTTCCGGTCAAGTATTCGCTTGGCGACCCCTTCATGTCCTTTCACAGCAGCCCAACCGAGTGGTGTTCGGTCCTTCTCGCCTGGCCGATTGGGGTCGACATCTTCCTGTGCTAGTAGTAGCTTGACCACTCGATCATGCCCGTTCTTCGCTGCCCATAGGAGTGGTGTATTTCCGGCACAATCGCCTTGGTTAACCTCGTAACCTTTCGCATTCAGAAACGCACTCGCGAGCTCAACAATCCCGAAGAAGGAAGAGCAATGTAATCCAGAAAAGCGCGGGGAGGTACCTAACACTCCGTCATGGCTGGGATCCCGTACCTGATTCAAGAGAGATGCAGCGGATACGTGGTCTTCGTACTGATCCAAGAGATCGAGAGCAAGGGTCCTCGTATTGTCTAAAAATTCTCTATTTGCATGTATTCCCCAATATCTCGAAGAATATTTGAGGAATGGCATGACTTGGTCGTCCGGGAGAGGATAAGAGGAGAGGTTCTTGACCTGTGAAGAATTCAGGTAGGTCAAGCAGGATTCCGCGATTGTCGAGTGGGCATGACGGAAAAAGGTCTGGGTGAGAGCAGAGATACTCTTGGACCGTAAGGTGGATTAACCGGACAGTCGCAGCTTCCTTATCCACCGCAATCAGTCCTTGGCAGCAACCAAGCAATGCACCTATCGAAGGAGCATTTTCGCTATCGAAATCCGTCGCTCCTATCTCCACTGCCAGTGCGTGACGAAGTTCATCCACTTGTAACGGCCGTTCCGCGTGACAGATCCACATGAGAGTGGCCATCGCAAGTTCTGTCTTTTCCCCGCCTTGCGCCCTTATCCGCTCCAAGGTTGCACCATATGCATCCCCTAACCCTGCCCCAGCTTTCGCTGCCTTAAGCCTTTTCCCTCGGCGGGCGATACTCGTTTCTCGTAGAATTGCGTCGACGTGAAGAGAAGCTAGCAAGAATCTAGATTTGTATATGTTAGTTATCATCCTCATCTTGCTTTGCGTAGCCTTCCGCGGCACCGGTTTCAACATACGTTTCCGAGCTTATTTGGGAAATGCTTTCGAGAATATTTGCCTCCAATGCGCTGCTCATCATCTCCGGGGTAGTGTCACTCTTGAGCTTCTCACGTAGGTACCCAGTGATACTATCACTCGTAGGCTCTATCAATACAAATGCCGCCGCACCACCTAATCTCCTTTCCACTTCACTCCGCACATGAGATCTTCCAGTCACAAAAATGCGAGTATCGACCGACTCCCGCACAATCTGTCCGAGCGATTCAAGGATTACCATTCGATGCTCGGGCACACATTCGTCAAGTGCGTCAAATATAAATGTGCGCTTTCCCGTTGAGATCGTCTGGAACATCAAAATTCCCGACACTTGCAGTTCCCTGCCCCCAATCACCTTTTTCTGGCTTCGAAAAGACCGCACTACCGATTCTGGAACTCTCTCCAATCCCCTAACCAGCTGTCGCAGCAGGGAGCCAAGGACATTTACTGGTGACTGCTCATTCCTGGAGGCAAAGTCGAAGTAAAAACAGGCAACTGCAGTACCTTCCTCCTCCGCCTCGTCGCACAACCTGTCTATTACTAGTGAGCTGTGATCCAAGTCTGTCAGCAATACCATTACTTAGATTCCGGCAGTAATAATCCCTGTCTTACATGATGTAGCTCTTTCCCGCCCCCGGAATACCGTGGCAGAATAAAGCAGGATGATAGGCTTCATCCTCCAGATTGCCGTTATGCCAGCGCCTGAATTGCTGGGTTTCTAGTAGCCAGGCACCTATACTGTCCACCCGTTGGGCTCCGATGTCTCGATGCCGTGCCCGTGACTCTAGGGGAGACAGCCAGGCTAATATTTCAGACTCATCATCGGGAGTGATGTAGTTAAAGGTATTTGAGGTGTTGTTGAATGAGTTTTGGTTATAGCTGAAAGCTTGCGACATTTTTCTGATTTTCACTGTGGCGAGCTTGGGGTCTGTTAACGCAATTACTTGAAATCGAGCAAAAGCGGGGGTCATGGTAAATAAAGCCTTGCGCTTTGCTGACAATGTTTCAACCACAGAAAATGTTACACAAGGACCCGAGGGCTTATCATCTTAAAAAGCTGTGGGCTGATGTTCGCTTAGGGTTTAGGGCTTAACTGAGGGAGCCTCAGCCAGGCCCAACTCAACCTGTCGACACAAGAACACCCGGAGCCGCATTTCAGGTTCGCTTACTCACCCTCAAACACCCCCCTAGTACCTGCCCTTCTTGAACTAGGGAATACCATTACTCGAGGAGCGCAAGCCGGCTCCTCCCGTAAGAGCTACTTGTATCATAGAATAATAGAACCTCAAGTTAAAACATCCATAATTCCATTTCTCCTGGATATGGGGCAAGCGAGAACTAACGGCTTACGCCCCAAGATTTAAGACAACTAAATAAAAATGTAAAAATTCAGGCCGAGAGAAGGGAGTAAATGTGTACAATAATTGATAGAGAGAGAGATTAGAATTGGGCAATTCACTTGGGCTCTTGATTGACGTTCTAATTCGCATAACATTTTCTAACTAGACTATCAGGTCCTTTATCATAGGATCTACTTTCCTGAAAGCCATAACTGTGTGGGTGAGAATTTGGTCACCATCCACACGGAGGAAGAAAAATTTCTCTCACTGAAACAAGAAAGAAACATTGAGAAGCAAGGAGATAAATTTTTGTATGAGATGAAGGGAGATGCAGTAGAGCGTTTCATGAAAGAAGTAACAAGGAAGAGTAAGGTTAAACGATTTCAAGCATACGGGGACAAAATTCCAACAAAAAAAGTAACAACTCCAAAGTCCTGGCACAAGGTTGAATTATTCCGGTTCTTATCACAATTCAAAGCCTTACCCTCCGTTCCTCTACCCCTTCTTCTGATGTATATTACCCTAAACTCTCGTTTCATCAATCATCCGGGATCTCAAGAAAAATCTCAGTCTAAAATGCGATAGCAATAGTAGGGCATGTTAACAAAATTCCGAATACCAGTTAATGGGATCCAATGGGATCATCTTAAATAAGCTATTGCCGGGGAAACGCTTTTCTCGCTCGTTGTGTATTTTGGCTCGGATCGTAGGGATTGAGCCAGAATTTAATTTTATCTTGCGCGTAGATCTTGACCCGGCAAATCCCCATCTTACCCCTGAAGAGGCAAGGAACGGGAACAACCGCATTGCGCACTAGTTCCCGTCTTGTCAGCTGTCATTTACAGTACGTAATGTTTCAATATGCCTGCACGCTGATCGGCTAAGTGATACTGGCGTGCTCCGCTGATCGTAGCCACTCCCAGGAACACCCCGGTAAAAAACGCTTTAAGACTTTTGTCTCTGATTCGGAAGATAGCGGACGCCAACAGTTTCTATAGTACTTGGGTGTAGGGGTATCTCGGGCGCGGTGGCACAAGCCCTACCCTTGCTATTTTGCCCCTATTTGTAGTAGGTGGAAAATTGCAACCACACTCCGGGCACTACAACCACACCACCGGGACACT
>Ga0307509_10010037_pt1 | contig 11687 bp, 7 predicted proteins | sample 10_EM_MG_FD_202245 | JGI IMG/M metagenome (GOLD analysis project Ga0307509, IMG submission 202245) | Populus trichocarpa ectomycorrhiza microbial communities from riparian zone in the Pacific Northwest, United States - 10_EM | ecosystem: Host-associated > Plants > Roots > Unclassified | place... | reverse complement strand
GACGACGCTAGTCCTCGTCCTGGACGGGGCGACGCCAAGGTCGTCCGGACGACAAAAGACGAGGACTAGCGTCGTCCGACGGCCGTCGACGGCAGTCCGACTGCGACCCCTGGTAGGCCGCTCGGGCACCACATCTTCTTTGCTTCTTTTTTTATATCTTTTTCCATTTTTGTTTTGATTTTTAACCTTAACTTATTTGAGTACTAGTATTTGTCTCATTGACCAGTTTTGCGCGTCTGTAGTCGACGGCCGTCCACCCCGTCTAGGACGGCGCCAAGACAGTCCGTCCCGTCCAAGGACGAGACTGTCTCGTCCTTCGTCGTCCTCACCCCGTCTTGGACGGACGGGACGACTGGATCTAGTGGTTACCAGACGCCGCGCAGAAGCAAGATCTCACCTCGGTGTCTGCCCGCAATTCGACGCGATGGACCGTATGACGGTTGTCGAGCACCTCCGCTTCTACGCCCAAGTTCGTGGCGTCAAGGATGTCGAGCACAACGTTTCCCAGGTCATCCGTGCCGTCGGTCTGGAGGCTTTCCAAACCCGGATGGGCGAGAAACTCTGCGGCGGTAACAAACGCAAGCTCTCCCTCGGTATTGCTCGCATGGGAAATCCAACAGTCCTCCTAGACGAACCCTCTTCAGGCATGGATGCAGCAGCAAAACGTACCATGTGGAAGACCCTTGCTAGCGTTCAAAAGGGTAGAAGTCTTGTTCTGACGACCCATTCAATGCAGGAAGCCGACCCCCTCGCCTCACGTGCTGGTATCCTCGCGAAGAAAATGCTAGCAGTCGGCACCAGTGACGACCTCCGGAAGCGCTAGGGCGATGGGTATTACATCCATCATGTTCTTAAGTCTACACCCGCAAGTATGGAGGCGGAAATGCACAGCGTGAAGGATTGGGTCTAGGGTAGGTTCCGTAGTGCTGTTGTTGAGCAGCGGAGTTTTCACGGACAAGTTCGCTACTCGGTACCAATTTGGCGTGGGGAGAATGAGGACGAGGACGATATTACGCCCACTGCAGCATCACATTGTGGTGGCACAGGCGTTAATAGGATATTCAAGCCACTGGAAAAGACGAAGGAAGCTTTGGGATTGGAATACTACCGCATTTTTTGGGCATATCCGGAATGCCACTAGGGGAGCATAGAGCGGAAGAGGTGAAATAGGCGAGTTTGCTACTTGCTTCAACAGCAGGGGAGTTGACAAGCTTGCGTCATCAACCTTTCAAGTCGAACGTCAACCAGCAAAAGATACTGGTTATATCAAAGGAGTCATGGCAAAGGTTCTTTGAACTTGGATGCAAGAAAGGTTTGCCGTCTCAAGCGGGAATAGTAATGGAATGATTTATCAGCGATTCAGTCTTGCTTCTCAGAAGGAATGGGAGGATTAAATGCGAATAGTGTCTCAATTGAATTGATATTCTTGCTCAAATTTTCTTGCTCCGTTCCATCACCAAATCTCACACCCTGTGTTTTTGATACTCGTTTAACTTTGCCACCTCCATCCAATAGTCACGTGTGTGCTCCCCACCCCTTAGCGTCATTCCGGCTATGCCCAAAAAATGCGGTAGCGTAAAAACTCTTTCGATTCGCTATTTCCGCCAGCCCACAATAGGTTTAGTTTGACAGGTTAATAGAATTGCGTGAGTCGGTTAATGAGATCCAACAACGTCCTGATGGCTGAACTTATCCCGCAGAGGAAAGCACTAACCCTTTTCAAGACTTCTTGGCTATAGATCCGGAGATACAGCCTCCTGCGAAGATGGCGAACGACAAGAGTTTTTACAGTAGTGGTTGCTCAGGGTCTGCCGTGTCAGCTAACCCATCAACTTAACTACGGCTTTTTCATATCCCCAAAAACTTACATGAACAGCTCTCTCACTCACTCTCTCTCTTTGGTCTGAAAATGCCATCTACCACACCTTTCTATTTTTTGCTTAGGAAATCTAATCTTTAGTCGTACGAGCATGTCGGGTAAAGTTTTTAAAGGTGAAGGCATTCCGTACCACCAATTTTTATGTTTTATCCCTCCCATACCATCATTTTGTTCGATTATCATAAGGCAATTAGATAAGCTAGTTGTAATTTAATGTGTGTAACATGGTTAAATGCACAATAATATTGTAATTCTCAATGGTTATATAATTTGTTAGACTAATATACATAAAGTTATTACCAGAAAAACAATCCACCATAATAGTACTACTAGAACATCCCAAACTTGAAGCCAGAGTACTGTAACAATCCTATTGTTAGGTAGTTAGGCAACAGGCAACGACAGTAGTTTCCTATAGTGAGCAAGTCTTCTTCGTGATAATGGGACGTAGGGAAATACTATCTCTTCAGATAGTACGGGACTGGCTTTCTAGTCTGAGCGATCCGTCGAGGGATACTATCTAGTTGGATAGTAAGATGGGTGGATTGTCGTGCTTGATAGAACTATCACAATAGTTCTATGTTTGAGCGACCCGTTGAGACTATCACAATAGTCTCCGGGTTCTTAGAGCGTAGGCTCTCGTAGAGGAGGAGTGTATGTAAAGAGAGTAAAGCGTGATTGTATTGCAATATCTTGAGTATAGAAAAGTACTTAGATGGTTGCGTGAAGATCCTACCCCTTGGTCGGAACCAAGCGCCTTATATAGGCATCTTCTCACAACCCTAACCCTGGTGACTCATCACCTCGCACTACATAAACCTCTATGACTCATAGTGAGTCATAGCGCGAAATCCATCAATGACTCATACGAGTCATCACCCAACATTCCGTTAACTAATCAAAACTCATAAACCAAGTCATGTGCTCAAACGAGTCACACGCGCAAAACCCATGACTCATAGTGTGAGTCATGTGCGAAAGTCATTACATCATATGACGTCACTATCGTGAGTGATGAAACAATCAACCAATCAAAATATAGCAATAACTCGCGAGTGCGTAGTCATGTGAGAGCTATGAGTCAAGTGACGTCATAGTGTGAAATCCAACATACCTTATGACTCATAAGTATGAGTCATGTGAAATCTGCCTTGCTTAGTCACAATTTGTGACAAGTACTCGTACAAAGTGAAATTCAAGCCTAGAAAGTAATTGTGTATTAGGAATGAGGTTGATGGCATGTGCAAGTTGTGACCTGTTCTATCATATTTCGTGACTAAGCAAGGCAGATTTCACATAAGTAATACTTATTAGTCATAGGTATGTTAGGTTTTAAGCTATGAAGTTGATTGACTCAGAGTATCTCATATGACTACATAGTAGTGAGGCATTATTATGTTATAATTGTTTGTTTGTTTTATAACTTACAATTGTAACATCAAATGGGTGCAGTTCAGGGAAAACAGGTAAATTTGCATTTTTGGTGTTTTGAGTTATAAGCAGTTTTAGTTTGTATGACAACCATCCCTCTTTTGAGAAAAGAGAAAAAAGCTTTTTAGACAAAGAAATTGAAATAACTCAATAATGAAAAGAGTAAGTTGTATGAGAAAAGAAGGAAAATAATAGTTATTTCCATCTGTATAATTCTATATAAAAGGATGTGTATTTTATATGCAGCCTTGTCTCAGCGTTGGTTTTATAAGATTTGCTAATACAGGTTTATGATGTCTATACAATATCTAAAATATGTAGAAATTTATAAATAGTATGTAATAGCTAAGAATATCACACTAGAAAATATTCCTAAACTTGGTTTCAAGTACACTTTGAGGTAGGCTATCTTTCAATGCAAAAAATGAGTTTAAGCTTAATTGCTAAAACAATTATTAATAACTCACCTTTGTTCCAATTTTAAAATTAAATATATGTCAAGATACTCAGAGAATATACTACCATATACTAGAAACTCAAAGCCATTTGATCAGTTTTGTTGTTATTGGCAATCTTCACTATTTTCACTAAATTGCAGTCAAATGATGGAATGATTTTCGCACATGACTCACATTATGAGTCATGGGTTTCACACATGTGAGTCATTAGAGCACATGACTTGTTTGATCAGTTATTATTGGTTAAGGTTATTACCAAAATGACCCAGAGGAGTTAGCTTAGCATTTTACACTATGACTTATTATGAGTCATGAGGGTTTGATGACTAATCTAAATGAGTAATCAAAGTAAGTGTAGAGTGAAAACTAAGTATAAATAGGAAGCTTTTCACTCTAGAAACAAGATCTTCATGGTACTATTTAAGCACTTTTCTACTTATAGATTTTATTAATGACAGATTGCTTTACATTCTTTTACTGGCAATTGCATTTCACTTCCGGTTAATATGGTAATTAATACAAGCCTATCAAATTCAACGACAATGAGAACTAAGCTGTGGATCTACAGAGGTCATAATTATATGATAGAAGAAGAGTCACTATCATATCTAACGCAGAGATCGTTACAAAGAAGAGTTATTGCCTGCTAATCAAGATACTCTATTATCAATGTAACACAAAATAGGCTCAATTCCCAGGGTTGATAGGGATTATTATGTGTTCCTAGGCAGGTAGAGCAGCTAGGCCAAGAAGGTACAGGTTTATCAGCTGGAAGACAAGCACTATTTGCTAGTATTTGATAGCCCATAATCTCATGAATGTGATTCATGAATGTGTTCCTTACAAAAGGTAAGTGCAGGAGAGGGTTGTTACTCCACTAATATTGTTTGAAAACCTATCAATTTATTTCTTTACATATCTAACAACCCTGATTATCTAACATGGGGTGGTACTATAGGAGGAGTAGGTGGTACAGGAGAGATAAAATATGAAAATAGATAGCATGGGGAACCATTACCAAATATTGAAAGGGATTAATGATGCAATTAAGATCTGTATGCTAGACTACTCACTGGCAACCTTTCATGATATGGAGGAGGCCGAATTCTATCAGGTTATTCAAGGATCAAGACATTCCAAGAATTACTTGGAAGAGCATGCCTTTCGATAACAGTTTTCCTACCCATCATTTTTCTTTATTCTGCACAACTAAATTATACTTGTAGCATCTATTAGTTTCCCAGGGAATAATATCTCAAAGTTATAATGCCTTCCATTTTACACAAGTCAGCGGGGCAGTGGTTAAACGCTGAGATTTTGGTGGGTTGCTAAAAGATGTTATTCTCCATGCCTGGTTTCACAAGTTGGGAGATATAGGATTCACCCAGTTTGTTGTCCTCTACCTTAAGAACTGGAATAATTGAACCTCATACAAGGATCTTGGAGTTGCCTTTGTTAGTATGGTCTTACACTTTGTTCTTTCTTCTCTGTCTCAAGCTTGTTCTGAGAAGGTTAGTTTTCGCTATATGATTACTTATCTATTCAAGAGATAAAAGTTCAGACCTTGCAGTATCAGGTTCAAATGATTCTAGTTCTTACTGTATATATTATTTACACTAAAGTATATGTACTGCTTATACCAAATTAAAAATTATAAGGCTGAGAACCAATAAGACCATGCCCTGGTGCAATCAGAGATTAAACACTACTATATACTATTATTATTTTCTGAATACAATAAATAAATAAATAAATAAATAAATAATTATTGTAAATAATATGTTTGTTCAATATCTGTTTTGAGAACTTTATAAAATTGATTTAAAAATTGAACTTGAATCTTTATTAGTATTATATCAGATATCAGTATGATATACGGTATTTTAGAATTTATTTCAATTACCAAAGTAGATATTTTTATATCAAATAAATAGAAGAAAAGTATTATTTTTATAAAAACTTTAGATTTATTCTTCAATTAATTTAAATGCACTTATCGGATAATATAAGCTCTTCTTATAAATATTTTTATTATATTTCAAGTATTCAGGTATCTTCTGTTGAATATTACCAGTACTAATTACTCTTTATCCAAGTATGCTTATAGTTGTGCATTTCAACTATTATTACCTTTTAGTTATTTCTATTTCTACAAATTATAAATCAAAAAGGAGAAATATGATCCTTGATAGTACTAGTATATAATAGATATAAGTTTGCACTAAGAGCAAGAATAATATAAGAACAAATAGCATGAGAGACAATGATACTTGACAAAATGGAAACTAGAACTCCATATTATATATTGATTCTTGGAAGAATTCACTGGCATAATATGATATAAGTATAATAGTTGATAGAAGCTCTTTAAATTATTTATATAAATTTCCTGTACTACTATAGATAGAGAAATACTCTAGGTTAATATTAACCAAATAGTATATACTTGATTTCTTCCTGACTTCACTCTTTCTGCTCTTTCACTTTAGTTAACTTGTGTAGTGGTCTGTTATTACTTAATCAGTACCCTATTATGATATCATATACTATCATAATATATGTTTTAGTTTGAAATTATATATTGTGCATATGATACTATAAAGTCAGAATCATGCAAAAGATTAGACTTTCTCACTTTATTAAAACTATTAAGAAAAACCTAAACTCTTTATGCATGTAAAATACTCGAGAATTTTTATAATTAACAGAATTGAAAATAACAGCTCAATTGAGTTTAATAAATACTCTGTCTATCAAAGTTTGATCTCTAGTAATTCAGTAAAACATGCTACTTTGGATACATATTTTATACTCTATCTTGTATTAATTATTTCCAACTATCTTAAAATATGAATTAATATCTAATAGTGACAAATTGTCATTATATAAAAATATGATTCGACATAATTAATATTTATTAGTCATATATATATGATCAATTTAATACTATGATAGTATTTAAACTCCTGGTTTGCATATGACTATCACTTGCATGTTTTAATTGTATTATGATTTATTGATACTAGTAGTTGTCTAACTTACAATTGTAAATTATAATAATATAATAATTTTTACATATAGCTAATATCATTATCAGTTATGAGCTTTACACATATAATACACTTAAGGCCTATTTAGCATATCATAATTAGATTAGAATTTAGACCTAAAGTTTGGACTTGAAAATCAAAGTCTGAAAACTTGAAAGTCCAGACTTTCTAAGCCTGCTATAGTAAAAAGGAGGATAGGATTTGAGTTTGGACTTTGGAAAATTAATAGTTGTTGGTGTTTCTGATATAAAATAATAAATATAAGATTCAGGTATTTGATATATTTAAACTTAGAAAAACTAAGAAAGTGAAAAGAGCTAATAACCTGTAAAGCTTGTTTTATAATAGCTGACTAGTTTTTGAGTGTAAATCTAGATTTGAAACCTAATCTTACCCTAATATTAGATCCAGTTCAAGTACTGGCTTACCAAACACTATTAGACTAAAAGTCTAAACTTTGATGATAATTCAGATTTTAAATATAAATCCTAACATGGTAAATAGACCATTAGCCCACATGACTTGTTTAAGATAGATGTAATAATTAGTTTACTATTACAAATGATAACAAAGCAAGAAAGATTTCACTAACTAATACTTATTAGTCATAGGTAATATGTCAAGTTTTATACTATGATATTACTTAACTCACAGTATTTTATATGATGAAGCAATAATATATGATCCTAATGTTATAATTGGTAGTTTGTTTTCTGACTGACAATTATGAGCTCAAGGGGTATAATGATTTTGGCACCCTGGCATAACTCACATTATAGGTTAGGCATATAATGCATTTGATGTACATGACTTATTTTATATGTTGTAATTGATTAAGATATATTGCACAGCCAAGTCATAAGAGTCAACCGATTGATTTTGTACTAAGGTGACAAAGCCAATGTCTTGATAAAATGCTTAGTCAGGAACTGTAGAAGGACAACTCACCAAAGTTGAGAACAGAGTGACAATACATTTATGAGTAGTAAAAATGGCTTTAAAATAAGTGAAAAAGTTTAAACTAAAACACACCACTATAAACTTTCTTATACTGAAAACAGAAATATAATTGCCTTTTTCTCTATTGTTGAGCAGATTGCAACCATTTTATAAATAGTTGACAGGCCATGGTCAACTGTGCAAAATCGTCTTGTTGGAGTCTTAGAAATAAGCAACATTTACAATGCAGGCCACGTGGCCTGTCCTACAAAGATTTCCAAAAGGGACTACCCTGCGATTTTGCCTGAGGGTAGGAAATACCCTGAATGGACTAGAGAGCAAGTGCACAACTACTCAGCTCCTAACTGGTATAAGTCATTGAGTACTATCGATTGAATTCCAAGAAAGGCATGAGGAAGAAAATGACTTAGCGCTAAACAAGTAATGCTGAGCCCTCAGCATGCACAGAAATGACTAGCCTAGACTAAGGCACAAAAGAATTGGACAACAGAAGACTTTAAAAGTGTAATCTGGAGTAAGGAGTATTCTGTGCAGTGGGGGTATACATTAAACCCAGGGTGGCCTTTCCGACATATGAATGAAAAATAACTGCTACAGTGCATAACAGGATTTTCTAAAGGCAAGAGGGTATTACCCTAGCGGGAATAGCTTACCTAATAAAGAGCGAGGTATATGGCCAAATAGGATAACCATATATCGGAACCGATGCTCCCGAAGTTATGAGCTTCCTAGAGGCATCTGGAAGATAACTCGGACCACTAGATGAGAGCACGTTTCAAGATATGTTTAGCTGATTGGAACGATGTTTGGAGAACACTACTCCTCTTACTCTAGTGGCTTATGCATATTGCTGCATAATGCTTTGATAGCTGGATATTGGAACTAATCACTCTATATTCCATATTACTATTGGTATGTAGGCATATGGACCGCATATTCATACATAGTCTATCATGATGAAGAGATTGAAGACTGTCTACTGGTGGAGTGGGGACACCCTCAGATGAAATAGCAGTTCGGGAGATTCTCTGAGTTGAGCTGGGCAAGTTTTCAGGGTCAAACTGTGTTTGCACTTTGTTCTAACGAACTGAATTGTTAAGAAGATACTTCTTAACTAAAGAAGTCGAAGTAGCATGAACATTAGTATAAATAGTAGGTCTCTCCCCCGGTGGTTGAAGAATCATCAAGCAACGGAGAAGAGACCTTAACAATATAACAAGTTAGCAAGTTATATATAACTCTTTGATATTTGACTACTCTTTATTACTTTACTTTTACCAAACGATTATCAACGAGCCTTCGTGACTATTAATCCGTTGTCGCAAATATCCTTGGCCTAGTTAGTCCGGCATCCTACCGTGTTAGCTACCCTGTAACAGAGGGCTACTTTAATAGTATAGGGCTGTTTTTGGGACAATACTGAGCGGCGTTTGTCCTACTAGTACTGGTGGCATCATAAGTAGACAGTTGAGTATATTTGCAGTTGTTGGAAAACCGGGTGGTTTGAGTTGTGGAATGAGTGCAAGATACTATAGATGATTCTATCTTTCAATAGGATCATGCCAGTATTCATACAGTCAGAATGATTCAGGAATGATTTAAAGCGAATAATATTCAATTGGCTAACTATCCAACCTGTTCTCCGTATCTGAATCTGATTGAGCATGTTTGAATTGAATTGAGGAAGTTATCCCACAAGCAACATTCTGGTTTTGTAAGCACTCCTGCGTGTTCAAAGAAGATTAAGGCACGGTTAGCTCAAGTACCTCCTGAGATATGACTGACAATACTATCTCAGTTCTTCTTAAAGCTAGTATCGTGGTTTATATCAGACTGGGTTTAAGCAGTTATTGAGGGGAAAGGGTGGTGTATATAGTACTAGTGTACTTGAAATAAGATTGTAGATTTTTTTTCACTTTTTTTCAAAATATGTTTTTATTAATACTCCTCATTTGATTTTTTCATTTGATTTTTTCAATTTTTCCTAATTGTGTTATTTGATATTTTCGTTTTTGAGTATTATGATCTTCCGGTTATTGCTATAAGTGAAATCACATGATCACCAAGACTTTTGCTTAGTCACTTTCTTACTCATTATGAGTAATAGAGGTCAAGTGTTATAAAGGTAAGGGTCATCAGGGTTATGGTAGTGGGAAGAAGTCTATATAAGCAATTATCTTAAGTCAAGTAAATAGACTTTTCTCTCAACCATCAAAGTACTGTTCTCTACTTTATAATATTTAATATATCATAACTTTTACCTACACTTTTACTATACCAAAGCCTTGTCTACTACCTACTTGAGTAGCCATAAGTTCAATCTCAGAGACTTTTGTGATGGTTTCTGAAACAGGTAAGAGAAGCAAAAGATCTTGAGATATCTTTTTCAATAATACTAATAATAAAATCCTCTATTATCTGTATAGATAATATTGAAAGCCACATATCCATGAAGAAAATCTAATAAGTAAGTAAGCTATCACTTGTTACACTAATAGCAAACACAATTGGATTATTATATTTACAGTATATTGTATAGAAACTTATAAGGGTGACTGAGAGATTTCAAGCATGCTATATGCTGAGTTAGTAGGCTGTATAGCTATGAGGTATGTGTTCTTAGTCTTAGCTTATAAGAGGAGCAATATAAAAAAAAGAACTTGAGTGTAAGGAGATAGGCTTTTAGTAACTATCTTCAGTGAGATTGCAGTTTTACGAAGAATATTAATATCAACTACGAATCAGACTATTTTTAGAAATAATTCCAAGTTCAGATAGTGATGTTACTACTAACAAGTAATTACAGAATAGACTTTACGAGTTTTACTTTACTAAAACTAATAGGCAAGAGCGAAGTACCCTAACTGGTATAATATTGCGGTTTGACACCAGCCAAAGGCACCTAAGAGGTGAGAATTCTAACTCAAGTACATGATGCTAGTGGGAAAATGCAAGGTATAGCCAAATATTGTTTTCAGTACAAATAGTATAATTGCCTTGCTATACACTATCAAAACAGAGATTAAGCTAACAAGGTTTACTAGAATATAATAAATATAGAGGCCAATATGCAGGATATGTCAAGGAAGCAGATCTGATGAGTGTTGCATGACTGGGTCCAGATTGGATACAGGACAAACAATTTTCTTTGATAGTCCTTGAATCAGAGCTGTCTGAACTGGATAACTGGCTTAACGTAGGTGTATCAGTTTGGCAAGCCAGTCCAGAGGGGGCAGTATGGGTTGTAAAATAAGTCAAGTATTATAAATGAGTGGCTGGATGCATTGGTACACAAGTGCGGATCAACTGGGCTAAGCCTATAAAAGCTTTTTTTAAAAGTATTAGAAAAGAATATGTAAGACTCTTCTATATTCTAATATATGTACAACTACTGGATACATTACACATATATTTAATTACTAGGATGTCATTCACCTACATACTGAACCAACAGAAGACCTATCATTTATGTTTGATAAATTCTTTAGTGTGAGTTACCCCCAGGAAAAAGAATACAAGGAATCCTTTGTTTTCAACCTTAAAAATCTTCATGTCTAACTAGAAGGAAGATTCTTGTTTGAGGTTGTATCCCAGATAAATAAATACATTGTGTCCCCCATGGGTGTTTGTATGGCTCTTGGAGTCATGGACAGGCAGTCTGTCATTTTGGGACTACGCTTTTGTTAATTGACTAGGTATGTTGGGTTTATGTAACATGTGTACATGTTCCGGTAACGGTACACAGGAGCGGGCAGTGCAGGATCTCCTATCTTTAGTTGAAATATATTTGGTTTATTTGATTTGATTTCAGCTCCGCCACTGCCTCTGAGTCAGATAGGCTATGCTATCGTATTGCTATGTTTAGTTTGCTTTGCTGGAAGTTTATATTTAGGATTCCGGGTATGGAAT
>Ga0307509_10010036_pt1 | contig 11688 bp, 7 predicted proteins | sample 10_EM_MG_FD_202245 | JGI IMG/M metagenome (GOLD analysis project Ga0307509, IMG submission 202245) | Populus trichocarpa ectomycorrhiza microbial communities from riparian zone in the Pacific Northwest, United States - 10_EM | ecosystem: Host-associated > Plants > Roots > Unclassified | place... | reverse complement strand
GGCCTGCCGGGTCCGCCGGCCCGGCGGGGCGATCGGGACCTGCCAGCCGATGGCCTGCATCGCGGCGTACCGGTGCTGAATGTCCATGCCGTTGATGAACGACGCCCACTGGTCGCCGCGGCCGAGGGTGCCGCCGGCGCCGTCGGTGCCGGTCTGCATGAACGCCCCGACCGCTCGTGACGCGTCGAGGTAGCGGGTCAGGTTGCCGGTGATCAGGTTGATCCGGCTGGTGACCGATCGGTTCAGCCGGTCGTTGTTGGCCGTGGCGACCGTGCGGTTCCACCAGTTGCCGAAGACAACCGACCCGAGCGTACCCAGGCACATGATCAGTGCCGCGGCGGCCAGCGGGCCCCAAAGCCCGCCCAGCGACCGCAGGCGTCGGCGCGACCGACCCCACCAGCGCATGTTGCAGCCCCGCTCGGCGTACCTCGATTGCGATCATGAAGGGTTGCCGGAAGGTCCGGTTACTGTGACTGCCCGACTCGTCCCCCTATCGTGGCAACACGCGGGCTGCTAGGTGCGAACTTTGGGCAGATCTCCCAGATCCTGGCCCGACCGCCGGATGGGCCGCCTATTGATCTATCGGCTTGCCGAGATCGGCGAGCTTGGCCTTGATTCGAGCGATCGTGGTCGCTCCGTCGGTCTGATCGTCCAAGGCGTTGGTTTCGCGAATGTGCTCGGGCCCGTGGCACAGGGCAAGGTACCGACGCCAGGCCGCCGCGGCGTCCTCCTTCCGTCCCACCGCGGTCAGGACGTCGCCGTGGGAGTGGAGCAGACGCAACTCCGCATGGGCGGCGCCGTCGCGCCGGAAGGCCGCCAACGCGCTTTCGGCATCGCTGAGCGCCTCGTGGTGCCGCCCAGCCTGGGCGTACGCCCTGGAACGGGCGGACAGCACATGGGGCTCGAGGTGGTCGAGAACGCCCGCCTTGCCGGCGGTGACGTGAGCCTCGTTCAAGGTGAGTATCGCGTCGTCGTGCTGTCCGGCCCACAGGTAGCCGAGTCCGAGGGAATGCAGCGCCATGGCCAGGGTCGGAAGCTCGTCCAGTTCGCGGACGACCTCGACCGACCCCAGAAGCAGCCCGATTCGCTCCTTCGGATCCATCGACAGGGTGACACCCATGCTGCGATACACGCCGGAGAGGCCCAATTGATCCCTGGCTTGCCGGTAGGCCGCGATCGCCTTCTCGAAGTGGGCCCGGGCCCGGTCGTGCTGGTTCGTACGGGCCAAGTTCGAGGCGGCGTCTCGGTGAGCCTCCGCCGTCAATGCCGGATCGTCGACTTGCTCGGCGGCCTCGATGGCCAGCTCTGCGAACGCCAGCATGTCGCGCCGGGTATCGATCGCCTGGCTGGACGGGCGCCAGTCGAGCATGAGCGTCAGCGCGGAGCGGAAGTCGCCGATGTCGTAGGCGATGCGGCAGACCGCCTGGATCACGTGCCGGTGCTCGGCGTACCACGCCGTCGCGGCCACGCTCGAGGTGAACCGCTCCGGGACCACTCCCGGCAGGAGGTCGCCCGGCCGCGCCGCTGAGGACTGGCCGAAAGTCGTGATGCTGTTGCCCATCGACTGGACGTAGTGGTTCACCAATCGGCTGGTGGCCTCCTCGAGACCGTCGCCCAGAAGATCAAGTGCGTATTCCCGGACCAGATCATGGAAGGCGTAGCGGTCCGGGCCGATCGCGCGAAGCATGCTGGCTTGACCGAGTTCCCTGAGCGTCGTGCGAGTGAGTTCGATATCGAGTCCGGAGAGGCTTGCCGCGGCCTCGATGGTGATCTCCGGACCGGGATGTGCACTGAGCAGCGCGAAGAGGCGAGCCGCCGGGCCGGACAGACCTTCGTACGACCACGAGAAGGCCGTACGCAGGTCAAGTTCCGCGGGCCCGGCCGTGAGTGCGGGCAGGCGGGCCTGGCTGCCAACGAACTCGCTGACGAAAAGGTCGAGCGGAAGACCGGGATCGGCCTGGAGTCGCGAGACGACGACGGCCAGGGCGAGGGGTAGTCCCCCACAGGCCAGACCCAGCCGGATCAGTGGCTCCCGATGGTCCTCGACTCGCCCGGCCGGGAGTCGAAGGGCGAAGAATTCGAGAATCTCGTCTTGGTTGAAGGGCCGCAGCTCGAATGACAAGGCCTGGTCGAACACCACGAGCCCGGGAAGGCTGTTCCGGCTGGTGATGATGACCCGATTGGCGCCGGCCCCGGGCAGGAGCGGCTCTACCTGTTGGTAACTTCGCGCATTGTCGAGAACCAGCAGGATTCGCTTGTCGGCGACGATGCTGCGCAGGAGCCCCGATCGAGCGCCGAGCGACTCCGGAATGCTCTGCGCGGCCACGCCCAGTCCATGCAGCAGGTCCATCAGGGCGTCGCGAGGTTCGATCGGCGGCGCGAACGGGTCAAATCCCCGTAGATTGGCGTATAACCGGCCGTCCGGGAACTCGTCGGACAGATCCAGCGCATGCCGGAGAGCCAGCGATGTCTTACCGACTCCCGCCATACCCGTGATGAGGAGCGTGGCGTGGGTGCCGTCGGCGCGCAGCGCATCCAACTCGGTCCCCCGCCCGGCGAACCTCGGCGGTGGGCTGGGCAACTGGGCCGGGATCACGGCGGGCTCGGGTCGAGCCGCGGAACTCGGGCGCTCGCCACCCAGGGCGATCGCCTGTGCCGCGTCAAGCGCGGCGCCCGGCGAGGTTCCGAGCTCCTCGCGCAATGCGGTCCGGATCGTCCGGTAAAGCTCCAGCGCCTCGGCTGGCCGGCCGGTCCGGCACAGCGCGGTCATGTGCGCGGCGTGCAGCGATTCGTCCAGCGCATGTCGCGCGGTCGCCGCTCGCAAGGCCGGCAGGAGCGCGGCGTGCTCGTCCGGCGATTCCGCATGTGCGGCCGCCGCCACGAGGGCTCGGACGCGCTCATCTTCGAGTCCGACGAAGACCGGCAAGCTCCGCAGCAGATCGTCTCCGGCGGGCGCGGGCGCGATCGCCAACGCCGCCAGGTAGAGGTGGAACACGTGCCGCCGACGAGCATGGTCGAGTCGCTCGGCCTGGGCGATGGTTGCGCGAAACTGAAGGACATCGAGGCCTTCGGTGGTCAGGCGCATGCGATAGCCGTTGCCGGCCGACGCGATGTAGCGACCGGTCTGGCGCCGGGCCAACTCGGGCTCGCAAAGGCGGCGCAGCGCGCCGATGTGGCGATGAATCTGGTTGAGAACTGACCCGGCCGGCTCACGCGACCAGAACGCGTCGATCATCTCCGAAACCGGGACTGCCCGGTCCGGCGTCGCGAGCAGTAAAGCGAGTATTGCCCGCTGTTTGGGCTGGGTGAGCTGAATGTCGCGACCGCCGCGAGTGACCCGGAGACCGCCGTAGAGGTGGAATCGGATCGCCTCCTGGCCTGCGTCGCCCACCATGCCTCACCGGTTGCCGCACTGTCCGATCGTTCAAAAGGTGCGATCGAGGCTAGCAGGGGCCGCGCACTTGTTGCGCACTTGATGCAAACCCGCGGTCCCTACCGTGGCCTGGGTCGCCGCACGCGCTTGGCGGCCCCGTTCCGCGAGGAGCCTCATGAGTAGGAAAGTTTCCCGCCGCCAGGTATTGGCCGCCGGAACGGCGCTGGCCGGGTCGGCGGCGTTGACAGTCAGCCCACTGGGAACGGCCGCGGCGGCCGCTGCCCCGGCGGCTACCGGGAAGGAAAAACCGAAGGTGAAACCGACAATTGTCCTGGTGCACGGCGGATATGCCGATTCGTCGTGCTGGAACGCGACCATCCAGGAGTTGCAGCACAAGGGCTACACCACGATCGCGGGGTCGAACCCGCTGCGGGGCATCCCCACCGACGCGCCCTACATCGGGAGTCTGCTGGACTCCATCAGCGGACCGGTCGTGCTGGTCGCGCACTCCATGGGCGGAACCGTCATCACCAACGCGGCCGCCGGAAAGAGCAACGTCAAGGCGCTGGTCTACATCGCGGCTTTCGTCCCCGATGTGGGCGAGACGCAGGGGGAGCTCATCAACAAGTTCCCCGGCAGCCTCGTCGGGCCGGTCAGCGTCGGGGTCCCGTACACCAAGCCCGACGGCACCACCGGAACCGACCTGTACCTGAGCAAGGACGGCCAGGCCGCCTTCGCCGCCGACGTGCCCACCGCTACCTTCCGACTCTTGCAGGCCACTCAGCGGCCGTTCGATGCGGACTCCTTCATCTTTCCGACGCAGGCCGCCGCGTGGCGGTCGATCCCGTCGTGGGGGCTGGTCGCCGGCCAGGACAAGGCGATCCCGCCGGAGTGTGAGCGCTGGATGTACGGCCGCGCGAACGCTCGCAAGGTCGTCGAGGTGCCGACCTCGTCCCACGTCGTGATGATCAGCCACCCGAAGATCACTGCCGATCTCATCGAGGACGCCGCCGAGGCGACCTGTTAGTCCTCGCGACAAATGCCCCGGTCACCACCGACCGGGGCATTTTGGACTTTACAAATCAAGCATTCGCTTGACAAAATTCGAGGCTATGCCTCCGCCCGCCAAAGCCGATCAACGCCGCCAAGCCGGCCGGCGGACGCGCGAGCGGCTCATGGACGCCACCCTCGAACTGCTCGCCGAGCGCGGCGAGGACGCCGTCACCCTCCGGGACATCACCGACGCCGCAGAGGCCAACGTGGCGGCCGTGAGCTATCACTTCGGCTCGCTGAAATCGCTCCGCGACGCGGCGATCGAGCACGCGCTGGAGCGCTACCTGGACTCCCAGCGTGACGCGGTGCTCCCGATCGGGCCGGCTTCCACCCTGGAGGAGGTGGCCGCGGGGTTCGGCGGGCCGATGATGCGCGCGCTGGCCGCCGGCGGGGGCGAGCTCGCCGTGATGCGCATCGTGGCCCGGGTCGCCACCAATCCACCGGCCGGATGGGAGCGGCTCGCCGCGAAGTTCGACCAGCCCCGGGTCATGATCCTGCCGGCGCTGCGGGCCAACCTGCCGGGCGTCGAGGACGAGGAGTTGGTCTTCCGGTCCCGGTGTGTGGCCGGGCTGCTGAACTGGCTCGTCCTCGCGCCCATCGGCGTCGAGCTCGGTAACGAACCGGCCGGGCAGGTCGAGCGCCTGCTGGTCCCAGTGCTGGCCGGGGCCTTCCGCGGCACGAGTCACGGCTGAGGCGCGGCTCACCGCCAGGAATTCAAACAACTGCTTGAATCGGCTACTCGGCCGGGCCTGGACTCGTACTCAAGCAAGCATTTGATTTTCTAGTTGGCCGACCGAGACGGAGAGAACAATGAGCACCGACAACGAAGCGATCGTCCGGCTCGCCTATGCGAGGGCGGAGGGCCTGACCCTGGACCCCGCGGGCTTCGTCGAGCTCTTCACCGATGACGGCGTGTTCCGCAATGTCGTCGGCCAGGAGACCTGCCAGGGCAAGGACGTCTCGATCCCGGTGGTGTGGATGTCCAGCCTGTTCTCCGATCTCCACCGTGAGTTGCACAAGGTCACCGTGCTGGGCGACGTGGTCGCCGTCGAGCTGTCGATCCAGGGCACGCTCAGCGCGCCGTTCCCGACGCCGGCCGGCGAGATCCGGCCGGCCGGCCAGAAGGTCGACTTTCCCACCGCCGACTTCTGGTACCTGACGGATGGCAAGATCACGGACTTCAACTGCTACGTGGGCGTGAGCATCTGGTTCGCGCAGCTGGGGGCCCTGCCCGACTTCGCCGCGGCGGTCGAGGCGTCCCAGATCGCTGCCTGACCGCAGATCGTCGGCGACCGGAAGGGCGCGGTCGCGCCCTTCCGGCGCCGGGGACTCGGGGTCAGTCGTAGAGCAGGTCGAACTCCTCGCCCTGAAGGATTGTCGCGCTGCTGGCGATCAACGAGGAGGCGCCGCCGGCGGGGGCGGTCACCACCCGGCCGTTGGCGTGCGCGCGGAGACTCACGCTGCTGTCGGCGTTCACCAGCAGATCGAACGACTCCCACGGGCCGATCGCGGCACGGTTGGCGATCAGCGGTGAGCTGCCGGCGTTGTCCGCGGTCACGATCTGGTTGTTCGCGTGCGCGCGGAAGCTGACGCTGCCGTCGCTGTTGCCGATCATGTCGAACGTCTCCCACCCGCCGACCGCCGTACGGTTGGCGATCAGCGGTGCGGCGCCGGCGTTCTCGGCGGTCACGAGCTTGCTGTTCGCGTGCGCGCGGAAGCTCACCGGCACCGTGTCGCGGACGAGGTCGAACTCCTCCCACGGACCGACCGCCGTGCGATTCGCGATCAGGGCGGAGGCGCCGGCGTTCTCAGCGGTCACGATCTGGCCGTTGTCCCGTGCGCGGAAACTCACCGAACCGTCGGCATTGTTGATCAGGTCGAACGTCTCCCACGGCCCGGCGGAGCCCCGGTTGGCGATCAGCGGCGCCGCGCCCGCGCTCTCCGCGGTGACGAACTGACCGTTGGCGTGGGCGCGCAGGCTGATCGCCCCGCCCGGGCTGGCGAACAGGTCGAACATCTGGTTCTTGCCGATCGCCGTCGAGTCCGCGATCAGTGAGCCGGCGCCGTTGCCGGGCGCGTCCACGTACTTGCCGTTGGCGTGGGCGCGCAGGCTGATCACCGACTCCGAGGTCGCGTACAGGGTGCTGTTGTTGCCGTAGCCGACGGTGGCCAGCGATGCCTGCACCGCGTTCTCGGTGGCGTCGGTCGGGACGCCGGTGGTGACCGCGCCCTCGAAGAACTCGCCGAGGTCGCCGTTGCTGTTGTCGCCGCCGGTGCCGAGCAGGATCGACGGCTGCACCTTCATCGGCGAGTAGCCGTTGGGCAGCGCCCCGGAATAGGTGGTGTTCAGGCCGCCGGTGGTGGCGTCGCCGACCTTGATGGTGAAGTTGGAGGTGCCGTTGTTCTTCTCCCAGGCGCTGACGAACGGCAGGTGCGTGCCGGTGTAGCCGGGGTTGTTCGGACCGGCGGCGCTGAGGTACATGCCGTTCTCCAGGTCGGCCGCCACCCACGGGCCGTTGCCGGTGCAGCCGCCGGTCCAGCACGCCTGGCCCCAGTAGATCGCGTTCATCGTGGCGTCGCCGTCATCGTTCCCGTCGACCTCGCCCGAGCCGTAGTCGAAGCAGCACACGCCGTTCACCGCGTTCGACGAGGTGACCATGTAGATGCCCTCGGGCTGGGAGCCGGTGGGCACGTTCCTCGCGGTGACGCGGTACCCGACGCCGGGGGTGACCAGAACGCCGTACACGGTCTGCCCGCCGATGGTCACCGGAAGCGCCATGGCGTTGGCGCCGACGTCCGCGCCGTTCGGGCCCGGACCACGGAAGGTGCCGCCGGGCGAGATCGGCAGATCGTTGTGGTTGCTCGTCTGGTCGTAGATCGTGGTGATGGTGCAGGTCGTGCCGGCGCAGAAGGACGCCTGGGGCGCGGCGTTGGCGACCCCGCCGGCGGCGCCCACGCTGATGGTCAGATTGCCGTTGTCGGAGGAGCGCCGGACCTGATACAGCGGGCCGTTGTAGGAGGCGAACAGCGCCCGGGTGGTGCTGTGCGCCGTCGCGCACGGCGTGCCGCCGGCGGCGTAGATGTCGCACGGGAGGGACCCGGCCGCGGCCGCGGCGGTCGCATGGACGGTGGCCGCCGTCAAAGCGGACACGGCGACCAGGAGGCACGCGGCGGCGAGCTTGGCAAATCGCTGGACTGACGGTTCCACATGCATGAGAACCTCGTTTCCGCACCACGCCGTTCGGGGGCAGCGTCGTGCGACGCAGGGGATGTGGTGAAGCCGGCCGACTTGGGGATTTGTTTGCCGACTTAACTATTACGGTGGTGTGAGCGTAAAACCGCCCCGCCGGACATGGCAAGGGAAGCGACAACTGGCGGGAAAAGCTAAAGACGGCGAGGCCGTGGCCGATGTGACTATCGTGTCGCGTCTCGGTTGGCCGCTCCGCCCCGGCCCGCCGGGCGCGGACGACGGCACGACCCTCGCCGAACTCCTCGTCGGCATGTCCGTCATGGCGATCGCGGCCACGGTCGGCACCGCCGGCATCGTGACGATCTACCGGACCCTCAACCTGTTCGAGGCGCGGACCACCGCTCAGCAACAGCTGACCACCGGCTTCCAGCGCCTGGACCGGGAGATCCGGTACGCGTCCGCGGTGAGCCAACCGGCGATGGTCAACTCGGACTACTACGTCGAGTACCTGGTCGGCCTGACCGGCACGCCGACCTGCGTGGAGCTGCGGCTGCACACGGCCACCTCGCAGCTGCAGCGGCGCACCTGGCCGAACGGCTCGCCGACCAGCGCGAGCGGGTGGCTGTCGTTGGCCTCGGGGGTCTACCTGGCCACCGACTCGACCGGCCAGGTGGTGCAGCCGTTCCAGCTGACGGCCGCCACCGCCGTGCTCAACTACGAACGCCTGCAAGTCTCGTTCAACAGCGTCCAGGGAAACGGCTCGACGGCGTCGACCCGCCAGAGCACCGTCACCTGGGCCGCGATGAACGCCGACCGGGCGGCCGCCACCGACGTGTGCACCGACGGGAGGGCCGTGCCATGACCCGGCGGCACGGGCGCCGGCGCCGCGACGACGGGTCGATGCCGATCGCGCTGTTGCTGACCATGGTGGCGACCTTGCTCGGCGGGGTGATCGCGTCGGTCTTCGCATCGAGCTCCAGCACCGCGCGCAGCGCGACGGAACGGCCGCGGCTGCTGGATGCCGCAAACGCCGGGCTGGAGGTGATGGTCGGGCACATCCGAGCGGCAGCGGACAGCGCCGGGAACGGGATACTGACCTCCATGCCTTGCGGGCCGTACACCGGCACCGTGGGCACCGGTGGCGGGGCGGGCAAGCGCGAGACCTACCGGGTGACGGTCCAGTACCTGGACGTCGACGCCACGACGGCGATCAGCTGCACGCCGGGCTCCGGGCCGGCCTCGATTCCCCGGTACGCGGCTCTCACCTCCACCGGTACCGACACGTACACCGGCGCCGCCCGGACGTTGACCAGCCGTTACGCCATCAGCTCGACGAACGCCAACGTCGCCGGCGGGCGGTTCCGGGCGTGGGCCACCGTCGGCACTGTGGTGCAGCCGTGCCTGGACGCCGGCAGCGCCACCCCGGCGGCCGGGGCCGCGCTCACCCTGGCGCAGTGCGTACCCGGCAGCCAGCAGCAGATCTGGGCCTACAACGTCCACCTGCAGCTGGTGCTCGTCTCGTCGGCCACCCTCGCTTATCCGCAAGGGCTGTGCGCCGACGGCGGCCCCGTGCCGCACGTCTCCACCCCCGTGGCGGTGACCATGCAGCCGTGCCTCACCAGCAACTACGCCCGGCAGCAGTGGAACCAGAACGACGCCAACGACCTGGAAGGCACCAGCGACGGCGTCAACCTCGACGGGCACTGCCTGAACAAGCAGTTCAACACGATCCCGACGCCCATCGTGGTCCAGAACTCATGTGTCATGGCCTTCAGCAGCGACAGCACCGTCGGCGCGGGCGCGGCCGGCGCCAGCACCGGGCAGCTGGTCAACTACGGGCAGTTCGGCAAATGCCTGGACGTCGCCGAGTACAACTGGCAGCGGTACCTGTTCTGGCTCTGGCAATGCAAGCAGGCGCCCACCGCGGCCGGCGTGAACTGGAACCAGAAGTGGGAGCTGCCCACCACCGCCGCCGGGCCGACCGGGTCGTCCGGATACATCATGAACCGGCCGCAGGCGCTGAACGGCAGCCCGGCGTGCCTGCGCAGCACCTTGACCAATGCCACGACCAGCTACGTCACGTTGGTGCAGTGCCCGGCCGGAACGGCCAGCGGGGCGCTGAAATGGACCGTGAACGGCGACACCGGCGTCTACGCGACCAGCTTCACGATCATGGACTCGGCCGGATACTGCCTCGCGCCGGTGCCCGCCGGCCTGCCCAACAGCCTGGTCTACGACAGCGGGCCCGGCGTGAGCCCGGTGATCACCCAGACCTGTGACGGGTCGACCCTGCAGAAGTGGAATGCCAACCCGAACAAGCTCCTGCCCGGTCCGCTCTCGCAGTTCACCGAGAAGTGACGGCCGAACGTTGCTGGGCCGGACGGCGATCGTGGAACGTGGCGTGGGCCGCCGGGACGACGGCTTCGTGCTCCTCGAAGCCGTCGTGGCGATCGCGTTGATCATCGTCGTGATGACCGCGGTCACGTCGTTCTTCGTGGTAACCATGAAGGTCAACCGGGAGCAGCAGAACGCCCAGGTCGCCGCCCAGATCGCGACCTCGGGCATGGTGCTGGTGCACAGCGTGCGGGGGCCCGCCGTGATCTCCGGGCGGGACGCGGCGAGCTCCACCACCCAGTGGAACGCGCTGTCCTCGGACGTGTCGTCGTACCTCACCGGTTCGGTCATGGCATGGGACCCCACCGCGGCCACCGGCAGCGGCCCGACCGCGACGCTGCCCACCGTTGCGCAGGACACCACGCTGGGCGGGCTGACCTACCACATGTCCTGGTACATCGGCAGTTGCTGGCAACCGGCGGCCGGCGGCGACTGCGACCAGACCGCCACCGTGGGCGCCGTCCCGATGTACCGCGTCGTCGTCGCCGTCACCTGGGCCGAGACCGCCTGCGCGAGTTCCCTTTGCACGTACGCGGACACGACGCTGGCCAGCAGCGTGGCCACCGACCCGGTCTTCAACCCCGGCGGCGGCACGGTGACGCCGTCGACCCCAACCGGCCCGCTCGGCGGCACGCCCAGGGCCATCCCCGGCACGGTCGAGGCCGAGGGCTACGACCTCGGCGGCCAGGGCGTCGGCTACAGCGTGACCGCGGTCAACGGCAGCGGCGGGTACGGGTACCGCAACGACGCCGTGGACCTGGCGAGTACCAGCGACAGCAGCGGCGGCTACGACCTCGGCTGGGCCAGCGCCGGCCAGTGGCAGAAGTACACGGTGAACGCGGCCTACGCCGGCGTCTACACGATTTCGTTCCGGGTCGCCGCGCCATCCGCGGTGACCGATGCCTTCCACTTGGAGAACTCCGGCGGCACCAACCTCACCGGCAACGTCGACCTGCCGGGCAGCGCCGGATACTCCACCTCGGGCGCGGTCAGCGTCACCCTCCCGGCCGGGGTGCAGACCCTGACCCTGGCTCAGGACCACGGCGGCTGGAACCTCAACTACATCGTCTTCGGCGCGACGGAGACCCCCTACACCGGCACGGCCGCCGCGATCCCGGGCACGGTCCAGGCCGAGAACTACGACTACGGCGGCCAGGGCCTCGGCTACAACCTGAACTCTCCCTACCTCACCAGCAACTACCGGGTCGACGGGGCGGACATCGAGACCACCGGCGACACCGGCGGCGGCTACGACCTCGGCTGGACCAGCGGCGGCCAGTGGTTGCGGTACACGGTGAACGTGGCAACCGCCGGGGCCTACAGCGTCGCCTTCCGGGTCGCGGGGCAGAGCGCGGTCACCGATGCCTTCCACCTGACCAACGCGGCCGGCGCCAACCTCAGCGGCAACGTCAACCTGCCCGGCACCGGCGGCTGGCAGACCTGGGGCACGGTCACCGCGACCGTGATCCTCCCGGCCGGGACGCAGACCCTGACCCTGGCCGAGGACAACGGCGGCTGGAACCTCAACTACCTGACGTTCACCACGACGAACGGCCCTTACCAGGGTGCGGCCACCGCGGTGCCGGGCACGCTCCAAGCCGAGAGCTACGACACCGGGGGGCAGGGTCTCGCGTACAACGTGGCCTCGGTCAACGGCGGCGGGTATCGCACCGACAGC
>Ga0307509_10010035_pt1 | contig 11688 bp, 2 predicted proteins | sample 10_EM_MG_FD_202245 | JGI IMG/M metagenome (GOLD analysis project Ga0307509, IMG submission 202245) | Populus trichocarpa ectomycorrhiza microbial communities from riparian zone in the Pacific Northwest, United States - 10_EM | ecosystem: Host-associated > Plants > Roots > Unclassified | place... | reverse complement strand
TGTTGTTGACCGCGCGCAGCGTAAGCACGCCGGCCTCGCCGGGATCGGTGCTGCCCGTGGTACGGTAGGATGGCACGTAGGTGGAAGCCGTGGTGGCCGCGGCGGTCGACTTCGACCCGCCGAGATTCCAGTTGCTGAGCACCGAGATGTTGCCGTTATTGACGGCGGTGGACGGATTGACCAGATCGATCTCGGGACGCAAGTGAAGCATCGAGCTTGTTGACAGCGGCGTGGGCGTGCCCGACGCGCCGATCTGCAGCTTCGCGCCGCTGAAATCGTTGGCGACCACGGGGGCGTTGCCGTTGAACGGGTTCTCGACGAAGTTCACCAGGGTAGTCTGGTAGAAATCCCGATGGCTACTGTTCACGGTGGTGGGCGAGAAATAGCCCGTGATGCTCGATGTGACCGTATTGGTTCGAACGCCGCCGGATTCGGTCGCGATCTGCGTTAATGTCGTCGTTGTTGCGATGGTCGGAGCGAACAGCGCGTTCCCTGAGGAGACCGTTAAGACGCTTGGCGCAATCCCGGTGATAAAGGTGCCGGTTGACGGAATGGTGCCCGACACCACCTGCAGTGCGACGTTCGTCGACGTCGTGAACACGGTCACCGCGGCGCCGGCGAGCGGCGTCGCCGTGACCCCTCCCGCGGGCGCTGCGCTGAACGATATGGTCGGGATCGTACCGGTCGCGGAACCATAGCCGGAGCCCGGGTTGGTGATGATCACCGCGGTGACGGTACCGGCGCTGTTGATGACGGCAAATCCCTGAGCCGCTGTCCCGCCGGTCGGTGTATTGAACGTGACGGTCGGCGCAGTCGTATACCCGGATCCCCCAGCGCCTATTGTGATCCTGTCAGAAACATTGGAAGTGATGTTGTTGTAGGTGACACCATCGGAGCCGGTGCCCGCGAGGCCCATGACCAACGAGCTCTTGTTCACCGACGCCGACGAAGAGTTGGTCAGAGTCGTGGTCGTGGGAGCCGCGTTGGAAGCGGTGTAAACTCCCACTGTGACCGTGACCGTGGTGCCCACACTATAGGTGCCGCCGTTGATCGCGGCCAGGCCGGTAATCTTGCCTTGCGGAGCATACCATGATCCATCGATCATCTTTCCGGTGCCGTCGAACCAGCCGGCCGGGTCGATGATGCCGTCGAAATGCTTGGAGCCGGTTGCGGCGTCGGTCGTGCTCCACACCGCATAGGCATCCAGCGCCACGCCGCCGCCGCTTGCCTTGCCGCTGGCGTCGGCGTTGGTGACGACGGTGCCCTTGAAACTGACGTTGACATTGTTGTTGGTCTGGATCGGCGCGCGGATGACCACCGATCCGCCCGTGTTGTCGATCTCGGTGCCGCCAGGTCCGCCGCTGACGTCGAAGATGGCGCCGGAGGCGACGGTGATCGCGCCGGAGTCCGTGACGTTCTCATAGCCATAGGTCGTGTTGGTGGTGCCGTCCGGCGTCCCGGTGGTCCCGAGCGTGATGGTGCCGCCGCGCTGGACCATGGTCGAGGTGCCATTGGCAAAGAGCGGATCGTTCGGGTCATCCGCCTGGTAGCGCGCGTAAAGCCGCGCTCCAGCGCCGATGGTGACACCTGTGGCGCCGGCGGTGCCGGCCGCATCCGTGCTGGTTCCGCTACCGTAGAGCGAGATGATGCCGCCGCTGGGCCCGCTGGCGTCGATGGTGCCATCGACCCTGATACTGCCGTGGTTGGCAGTCAAAACCACATTGCCTGAGGTCAGGCTCTGACTGCTGCCGACGGCGACGTCCCCTTGCGCGAGCGTCACCGAGAAATTGCGGGAGAAATTGGCCACGCCGGGCGCGGTGTCGAACGGCAGGGAGCCGGCGAGCGCGCCGGCATTGAGCGTGAAATTGCCGCCCATATCGTTGTAGCCGGAATGGCCCAGCAGCGTGCCGCTCAGCGTCACGGTTCCGGTGGTGCCGCTGTTGCCGGTGCTGATGGTGAGCGAGCCGGCATAGCCCCATCGCGAGCCCGAGACGTCGACCATGGCGCCGGCATTGATCGTGACGTTACCGGTGTCGGAGATCAGGCTGACGGAGCCGCCCGGCGCATATTCAGTCTGGCTTTGGATCTGGAAGGTCGATCCCGTCGCCATGACGGCGCCGCCGGCGTTGAGTGTGACATCGCCGGTGGTAGCTTCCAGCGTGACCTTGCCGGATAGCGCCTGAATCGGCGCGCCGACCTCGATCGAGCCGGCCGTGACAGTGAGCGCGCCCCCGAAATTGGTGGCGACCAGTGCAGGGGCCGTCCCGACCCCAAGCAGGATGTTGACGTCGGCCGCGTTCTTGAACGTCTGGCTGGCCCCCGTGTTCACCAGCAGTTCGGGCGCGGACATCCGGATATTGGCCCCACCAGCGTCGAGACTGCCAGTGCCGCGATAGGCGATCGTGCCGCTGGCCGCGAAGTTCGCCTGCTGGATGTTGCCGAGCGCAACCGCGCCGCTGCCCTGTGTGATGCTGCCATTGGCGCCGAACACCTTGCCGTTGGCGGCACCGGCGTTGACGTTCAGGGTTCCCTTGGTGCCGGTCAACTGGCCGACCGCAATCGTGTTTGCGAGGTTCGGGGTGGCCTGGCTGTTGGTCAACGCAACGTTGAGCGCATTGATGGTCGTGCTGCCGCCTTGGCTGAACAGTTCGGAACCGTTGAATGTCAGTGTGCCGATCGGATTCGTGGTGTCGCCGATCGTCAGGCCATCGGGGTTCAGGGACGTGATTGCATCGTAGAGATTGATCACCGAGGCGCTGCGCAGCTGTACCTGGGCGCCGGCGAAACTGGCGAGATTGGCGGGGGTCAGGACCAGGCCAGTGCTGCCGCCAGCGATATTGATCACACTGCCGGAGAGGTCGTAATTCCTGGAGATCAGGCTGGCATTGGCCGCGAGCGCGCCGCTGCCGCTGCTGTCGATGGTCAGCGCATTGCCGCCATTGATGGTGACGGCCGCAGCGGTCGCATCGATGGTCGCGGTGCCCGCCGTTGTGCCGATCGCAATCTGCCCGAGGGTCGTCGTCAGGTTGACGCGGTTGATGGTGACAACGCCGCCATTGGCGACCCGCAGCAGCGAGCCGTCGCCGCTGACCGAGGACGTGCCGATGGTGATGGTACGGCTGGCGGTGGCCGCCGTGCCGACCGCCCCGACCACGCTGCCGGAATCCACGGTGATGCCTTTGGCTCCGGTCGAGGCCTTGCTGACCAGGATCAGTTCCGGGCCGGTCAGGGGATGCGCGGCGTCGCTCTCGATCTCGAGGTTTTGCGCCGTCGCGGTGATCAGATCTCCGGCGGAGGTCGACGAGATCGAACCGCCGATGATCACCGACCTAACGCCGAGATGGCTGATCTGGTCGGCATCGAGCACAAGGTAGCCGGCATCCGCGACTGGGGCGGTCCGATCCGAGGCGAGCACCAGGATGTTGCTGGCGGAGATCGCGGCCTTGCCGTCGGTCCCCTGCAGGCCGGCCGCCATGTCGCTGAGGCCGGAAGCGAAGCGGTTGGTCGACAACAGGGTCAGCGTGCTGGTGGCGGCGATCGAGAGCGTGCCGCCGTCGATCGGCAGTGGCGGAAGCGCATTGCCGGCGGCGATCGCCTGGTTGCGGAAGAAGCTGGTGCCTGAAGTGATGTCGATCCGCGACGACTGCGTCCACACCGCGGCGGACTGGATCTGGAACAGGCTGGTCTGCGACGAGCGGGCGCCGGTCAGGGCGTTGGTGACCGTGCCCGTGACATATTGCGAACCGTCGGCGGTCACGGCGTTGACGGGCACCGTCGAATTGACGTTGCTGTTGACCGTGACAACGCGATAGGCGCCCGGCACGGTGGCGTACATGCCGGGCATCAGCACATAGGTGCCGGCGGGAATGCCGTTGCCGCCGGCGATCGTGATCGAGGTGCCGACGGCAAGGCCGGTCGCCGAATTATACGGGTCCATGGCAAACTGCTGATCGTAGGCAGCGACGTTGGCGTTAGCGCTCGGAACCAGGGCATACACGGCCACGGCATTGCCGTTGCGGTCAGCGGCCGTGGTCAGGACGTTGCGGCTTCCGCCATTGCCGGCGATATATTCGGTGGCATAGATGTCACCGCCGCCGCTGGCGTCGATGACCGCGCCTGTCTTGGTGGCGACATTGGCGCCGAACAGGCCGATGGACTTCGCGGACGCGGCGGCGAGCCCCGCAGGGGTGAAGGTGGTGGCACTGGCCTTGGCGCCAAGGTACCAACTGGTGCCATCGATTGTAGTGCCATAGGGAATATCGAGGCCGGCGGCCGACACCGAGGTGACGCTGCTGGGCAGCAGGTTCACCGTCGTGGTCTTGATGATCGTCCCCGTATAGGAGCTGGAACTGGTCGCTGAGGTTGAGGAGAGCACGTTGACTAGTGAGAGTGGGAGCTGGCTGGCATCGGTAAGGCCGATGACGATGTTGCCAAGTGGCGCCCACAGCGTACCGCCCTGGTTGATGTTCGAGGCATCCAGCACGAGGGCGCCGCCGGCCGACAGCGGCGCGTGGGCAACACCGGTCTGGCCGATGGTCAGGGTGCTATTGCCCTGCGCTTGAAGCAGGAATCCGGTATCGCTGACGGGATAGATCTCGGCGGCATTGAGGGTGAGATTACCAGGCGTGATCAGATAGCCGCCGAACACGGTCGCTAGGGCGCTTTGCGGTTTGCTTGTATTCAAAGGATAGCCGTAGAGTTCCGGCAACAGCCGGATCGCGTCGGCGCTGGTGAGGGTGGCGTTGCCGACATTGACGAAGGCGATTTCGCGCTGCAGGTCGATCCATTGCGCGTTGAGGTTCAGCGTGCCATCGCTGCTGTTCGGTGCGGCCGGTGTCGGGTTGGAATACGTGTTGCGGCCGACCAGCCGGATATAGCCGGCGTTGAGGTTCACCACCGCATTGTTGGTCGATCCGGTGTTCGTCAGGTCCATGACGCCCGACTTCAAAACCGTGAAATTCCCGTTAGCGGAATTCAGGGTCAGTGAGCCAGGCAGCGTGATGTTGACTGACCCGCTGAAACAGATCCCAGTTGTAGCCCCAGCGGTGCTGTCGGGGCGACCAACGCTGACGGACACTGAATCGAAACCGCTGTTGTTCAGCGTATCCGCGCTGATGAGGCCCGACGCCGCGGGCTTCATCGCGGTGAGATCGCTGACGGTTTTCGGCACCGCAGTGAAGCTCGCCGCGACGTTGCCGCTTTGCACGAAGACGAAGTTGTCCGGCCCGTCGAGATTCCCGGTGACGGTATCCGTCCCGGTCAAAGAGGACTTCACCGCGCTCGGCACGGCAACATTGCCGATGGTCAGCGTGCCGCCGCTCGCCAGCGGCGCGCCACCCTGGGCCTTGATCGTGCCGGCGAGATAGATCGCGGGGCCAGCCAGTTGCAGCGTGCCACCGTTGCTCCAGACCTCTTGCGACACCAGCAATCCGGCCCGCTGCGGAAGCTGGATGGTCGCCGCGGTGCCTTTGAGCAGGAGCTGCGCACCTGCCTGCACCACTACGGTCGACCCGTCGAGCGTGATGGTGCCGCCATCGAGCGCGGTACCGGTCGTATAGCCGGTGAGCAGCCGACTGGGCACGAATTCGCCGGAGACGTCGAGTATGGCATTGGAGCCAAGCCAGACGTAAGGCGCCGGGGCCGTGGTACTAGAGGCAGACCCTACTACGACAATATTGATGACGCCCGCGTGCGCCGTGATGCCGCCTTGAACATTCACGGCCGTCCCGACAAGGTTGACGGTGCTCGTGCTGCTCGCCCCCGTGACAATGCTGCCCAGCATGGTCACTCCGCCGGTCGCAATCAGACTGACGGAGGCCCCCGCCTCCGCGTTGATCGTCGCGCCGGTGTCAACGAGGATACCCAGGCCCGTGCTGGCAGTGCCCAACTGGCTCAGCGTCAGACTGACCGGCTTGCGAACAGCGTCCGCGGCGAGGCCGATCGCGGCAAAATTGCCAACCGAGGCGCCGGTCGGAATCGAGGCCGCCGCGGCGGGCGCCAGATAATTCAATTGCCGTAAATTGATGGTGGTGTTGGCCGTCACGGTGAGATTTCCGACGGCGCTCGTCAATACATATTGCGAGAAGCCGTTGTCGGTGAAGAACGAGGCCGGAAGCACCAGTTCGCCCGAGCGGGCCGATCCTGACCTGTAGGATGCGACCTGGGACACGGCGCCGTCGACCGTCACTTTCGGCGCCTGCAGGCTGAGGGTACCGCCGCCGGCAAATCCATGGGCGCGAACGGTGCCGTTCATCACAACATTGGCACCGAGAACGCTGTCCGTCGGCGCAAAAGGAGTGGTGGTACCGGTCACATTGGACAGGAAGTTGATGTCGACGTAGTAGATTTGCGTGCCTGCCAGAATAGTTTTGCCGTTGTTGAGCGTCACAACAGAGTTGTCGGCCACGACCCCGACACCGACCCCGGTCGTTCCGGCCAGCGAAGTCATCCCACCAACATAGGTCTGCAGCGTCAGGCTGCCGCCTTTTCCGGTCGGCAGCCCGTCCTTGCCGTAGCTGAGTTTTCCGTTGCTTCCGACATAGCCGCCGCTCGAGACGTCGATGACGCTGCCGGCGGAAAGGACAATGCTGCGGGTCAGGTCCGTCATGACGACCTGATCATAACCGGAATTCAACGTGACCGTGCCCACGGTGCCGCTGGCGATCCCCGTGAGCGTTGGGTTGGAGGCCGCAGCCGTGGTGATGGTCACCGAGCCGCCGTTGACGAAGACCGAGCCCTGGATGTCGCCTCCGGTCAGGCCGGAATCGTTGACCCACATGCCGGCCACGTTGAGCACGGCGTGCGGCCCAATGACGACGTCATTGTAGAGGTTGACGCCCCCGGTGCCGGTCAGCGTGATGCTGCCGCTCGGCGCGTTGATGGTGCCGTCGATGGTGGTGACATTGCCGAGGGTGACCTTGCCGCCCGGCCGCACCGTCAGCGTTGCATCCGACGGCATGCTCAGCGTGCTCAGGCCGGTGTTGATCGAGATTGACCCAAAGCCGGTGACAGACAAATTGTCGCTGAAGATCGGAAACAGCGAGTTGGCGAGCTTGGGCGTCCAGTTCGCGCCGAAACTGAAACCGCTGAGCCCATAGGGGTCGGCGCCCGCATTCGGAAAAGCATCCGCGGTCGGTTCGAGCACGACGTTGTACAGGGGCGTGCTGGTGCCCGTCGCAGTCGAGGCGGTGAAGGTGACGCTCAGCGCCGCTCCGGTCGGCATTTTCTCAACTCCGGTACGCTGCCGCGTTCCGGCGACGGTGTCGCCAACGAAGGAGCCTTCGAGGATCGGCGATACGGCCATCACACTCACCGAGCCCGCGCTGGCGCCCGAGATGGAGTCAGGCTCGAAATGGCCTGCCGACGATAGCGGACTGGCGTAGCTTTCGGTGACGTTCCAGTGCGGATGAGCGACCGTGAAGCCGCCGGCTACGACGTAGCCCTGGTTGGAATTGGCGCTGCCAATATCGTAGAGGCGTCCGTCGGCTCCGATCAGGCGTGTCGTCTTGATCAGACCGCCAGTGTAGGCCACGAAACCGCCGCTCACATTGACGACGGCGCCGGGCTGCTGGATGACGTTCTGCACCCCCTGCAGATTGCCATTGCCGTCGGCCGTGGCATTGACTTTGAAACTGCCGCCGCCGGTCAGGACTTGATCGATGGTTTTCGGAATGAGATTGGTGAAGCCTGAGACATTGAGCAGGGGCGAGCCGACCCAATTGATGCCATCGTCGCGGGTGCCGCTGAGCCTTGTGTCGACCAGCACGGTCCGTCCGATGAGATTTCTGGCCAGCGGCGTATCGGCGACTTCAGCGGGCGTGATCAGGATACTCAATATGGCATCCGACACCGATGCCGTGGCGATGAGCCCGGAGAGATCGATGGCGCTGCCGGTCTCGAGCAGCACGGTGCCGGCCGGGCCGGCATTGACAGTCACCGCGGCACTCGGCGCCTTGATGAAGGCGCCTGTCTGCACATCGACGCTGCCCGACGCCAGGATATTGATCTGCGGCTGCAAGTTGCCTTGAAAATAACTTGCCGTCGCGGCGCCGGTCGGAACGGTGCCGCCGCTCTCGTCCGGCAGGATCGAGGTGAGGCTGCCGGGGCCGAGAATGATGTTGCCACTGCCGTTGGTCGGGACGGCACCGGCTGTGGTGATGTTGGCTGCGGTGCTGAGCAGGATCGATCCCGGGCGGGTCACGCTGGTTGTGACGGCGATGCCGCCGAGTTGCGCGATGCTATCCCCGACCAGCGTCACCGCGCCGTCATTGGACGTCAGCAGCCCGCCGACGGCATTGGTCACCAACCCGCCACCGGCAAGCGACGGGTTGTTGCCCATGAAATCGCCAAAGGTGTCGGTGCCACCGTTCGTGGAGACAGTGGCCGAACCCACGTTGGTGGTCCCAGGCGCGACCTGGGTGACGGTCAGCGCGGTCTGAATGCCGGTCGCGGAGGTCACGGGCTCGCTCAGAATGACCGTACTGCCCGCCGCCATGATGATTTGGCCATTCTGGGTCGTGATGCTTCCGGCATTGGTCACTTTGGGACCGAGCAGCGCCACATAGCCGCCATCGCCAGTCGTTGTGGTGCTGCTGGCAATGGAGGCACCCGGCTGGACCTCGATCGCGCCGCCGCCGAAGCTGCCGAGGGTCTGGCTGCCCAGCGAGAAGATCGCCGAAAAGCTCGTCACCGCAGGGGAGCTAGTGCCGCTGCTGCTGACGCCGGCGAGCGGAAACAGCCCATTCTGCGCGAATGCCTGATTGGCGCCGTCTTCGTTGACCGGAACGGAGAAGGAAACGCCGTTGGCGGTCTGCGCAATATAGGTCGGCGAATAGGCGCTGCCGTTGTAGAAGACCGAGGCGGTCTTGCCGCTGTTGATGTCCAGCGACGTGGCGATCAGGGTATGGACGTCGATCTGGCTCGAGCCGCCGAAGATGATGCCGTTGGGATTGATGATCAGCACCGTACCATCGGCTTTGATCCTGCCGAGGATCTGGCTCGGCACGCCCGTCGCATCGACGCGGTTCAGCGCCACCCAGTTGGCGTTGCCCTGCTGATCGTAGGTCAACGTCGTGCTCCTGCCGACGTTGAATTGCTGCCAGGTCATGATCGCGTTTTGCGCTGTCTGACGGATCACGACGGAGGTCTGGCCGTTGCTGCTGGTGCTCGAGGTCGGCAGGTCGGCGTTGATCCAGAGATTGGAGTCCGTGCCGACCCGCGGATCGACCACGAGGCCGCCCGGCGACAGGCCGTCGGTGACGGCGGCGAGCCCCGGCTTGAGACTGTTGGATCCGTTGACAGCGACCTGCCGCGCGGCGGCCTGCGCCGCCTGCATGGCCTGCAGCGCCTGCACCGCTCGCAGCATCGAACTCTGGCTCTGCTTGGCAATCGCCGCCGCCTGCTGCGAAACCGACTGCGCCGCCTGGCTGGCCGCCGTTGTCGCCGAAACCGAGGTCGCGCCGCCGAGCTGGCGCGCCCCGGCGACAGATCCCGTGACCAAAAGCGCAAGCACGCTGACGCAGGCCAGCATAGACAGACGGTCAAATTGGCCGGAATGCCCCCGGACAATCCCGGCTGCCAGCGAATTGCCTGAGCCTGACCAATGCGCGGCGGCCGCGGCAACGCGATCGCCCTCCCCGCCCTTCAGGGTGTTGCGCGGGAGCTTCAGCCTCGAGGACGGCTGCGCACGGACGATTGAGCAGGAGTTCGACATGTCAGAGTTGCCCTGGCAGAAGCTGCGTTGTCAGCTTCTAGTTGTGAAATCGCGCGCGATAGCTTGCGATAAAACGAAGTAAGGTCATCGGCGACGCGACCGAATGGCTCCGGCCGCACGGCCTGAAGTCAGCGCCGACCGAAACGATATGGACGGAGTTCTCGCGGCTCGGCAGCGTCATCGCCGCATGCACAGTTTCCTGAGCCAGCAACAACGTGATTGAGGGTGCAGTTTGAGGCGCGACAAGCCTGGCCCGGCACATGCCAGCCGGGCCGCCTGGGTAGGGACGGCGTGTCCTAAAGCCACAGCTCGCTCGCACAGCTTCCCCGCTCCCGATATTCCCCGAGGGTCCACGAGCGTGGACCCATTAGAGAGACATTTCAGCGAGGCCTAACCCGAAAAAAAAGTTCAACTTCCAGCAGCCGGACCCCAGGTTTGAGGAAACCAAGGTCTTCCCGCGCTCAGAAGCACTGCCCTAAGCGCAGTCCGATCGGTCAGGCGCGCAGCAGCGGCTCGACCTGCGGCGCGAAGGATGTTCTGGGGTTGAAGTGCGAAATGGAACGACAGCCCAATCTCGCAAAGTCGTATTGGGTTCGGACGCTTACCACGGGTGGTTTGGAAGGCTCTTCTAATCGGGCTTCGATAGGCCAGCGTTCCTGGATAGCCGGACGATGGCGGAATTTGGAGCCTGGTGCAACGATTGGGATGTCGTTCGCACAAAGGAGAGCTGCCATGGAATATTACGTTGGATTGGATGTGGGTCTGGAAGAAACGGGCCTTTGTGTCATCGACAGCGAGAGCAAAACGGTACGGGAGGTCAAGGTCGGCACGGAGCCAGCGGCGATCCGCTGCGCTCTTGAGGGCTACGCGGATCGCCTCTCGCGCATCGGAGTGGAAGCCAGCCTCATCGCTGGATCTGTGGCTGTACCGGGAGCTGCAAGCGGAAGGTTTGCCGATCATTTTGGTGGAAGCTCGTCACATGCGGGTGTCGCTGTCGACCATGCGCAACAAAACTGATCGCAACGATGCGCGTGGCATTGCGCAGATGATGCGGCTGGGGTAGTTCCGCGCTGTCCATGTGAAGAACGTTGAGATGCAAAAGATGCGCACGCTCTTGACCAACCGCAAGCTTCTCAAGCGCAAGCTGGTCGACATCGAGATTGGTGGCGCCGTCAGCCGCGGGCAATATGAAGCGCGCGTGCGCGAGCTGATCGAGCGCACGGATATCGTTTTTTCGACGATGATCGAGACGATGCTGGATGTGCGCCGGGCAATCTTTGATGGTTACGCCAAGCTGCATCGGGCTCTGCTGCAGGTCGTTCGGCACGATCAGATCTGCCGGCGTTTGATGACTGTGCCCGGTGTCGGTCCGGTTGCAGTACTTTCGTTCAAGGTCGGAGTCGACGATCCGCTGCGCTTCACGCGGTCGCGAACCGTTGGTGCACACTTCGGCTTGACGCCCAGGCGACATCAGTCGGGCACATCGATCGACTACGAGGGTCGGATCACCAAGCAGGGCGATGTCAGTGTCCGGGAGGCGCTTTGCGAGGCGGCTGCCAGCCTTCTACGGCGGGTCAGGAAGTGGTCCGCGCTGCGCGCCTGGGGCCTTCGAGTGGCCAAGCGATCAAGCATGCTATGCGCGATCGTCGCTGTCGCGCGTAAGCTCGCCGGCATTCTGCATCGCATGTGGATCGACGGAAGCGACTTCAAAGTCGGCTTCGGCGCCAAGGTGACGCAGCGGCTGAAACTGAAACCGGCGCAGTGATCAATTGCGCCAATGACGCCAACGATCGACTGTCGGTGGTGCCACCAGTCAGTTGAAAAGGAGCAATATCGAGATCCGCGCGCACGGTGAGCGTCCCCTGGCGGGGCCGCGAAACGGGGAATGTCCGCTATTTCTTGCCTGCTTCCGTCCCTCGTGATGAGAGCGCCAGACTGCTTGGACAGCCCTGTTTATGAACCTGATGAAGAGCATG
>Ga0307509_10010033_pt1 | contig 11688 bp, 13 predicted proteins | sample 10_EM_MG_FD_202245 | JGI IMG/M metagenome (GOLD analysis project Ga0307509, IMG submission 202245) | Populus trichocarpa ectomycorrhiza microbial communities from riparian zone in the Pacific Northwest, United States - 10_EM | ecosystem: Host-associated > Plants > Roots > Unclassified | place... | reverse complement strand
TCGTTCCTGGCCGGGTCCATAGACGACGACCAGGCGCCCGCCGTGCCGCGGGGAGCAACGTGCGCGTCGTACCTGTCGACGGCGGACTGGCCGAACCAGGGGGACAAGATGCCTGCCTACCGCTTCTGCTTCAAGGACGGCAAACTGATCGAGAAAAAGGCCTACTTGGTCAAGTAGCAGCCATCGCCGGACGTCCCTGCAGGAGAGTTGTGATCAGAGTCCTCGTCGCGGATGACGAACCGCTCATCCGGGCGGGTATCAGGATGATCCTCACCTCCGCCGACGACATCGACGTCGTGGCGGAGGCGGCCAACGGCCGCGAGGCAGTCGACCTGGTCCGCGCCCACTCCGTCGACGTGGCACTGCTGGACATCCAGATGCCCGTGCTGGACGGGTTGTCCGCACTGGCCGAGCTGAGGCGAGCGGCACCGACCGTACAACCGCTGATCCTGACGACATTCGGCGAGCGGGAGAACGTACTGCGTGCGCTGAGCCACGGAGGGGCCGGGTTCCTGCTGAAGGACTCGGCGCCGGCCGAACTGATCCAGGCGGTGCGGGCGGCTGCGGCCGGGGACGCGTACCTGTCGCCGGCCGCCACCCGCCATGTGGTCGACTCGCTCGCCTCGGGGCAGCCCGCAGCACGCGGCGAGGAGGCGCGCCGACGTCTGGAGACACTGAGCACCCGCGAACTGGAGGTGCTCGCGCTGCTCGGTGAAGGCTTGTCGAACGCCGACGCGGGCGAGCGGATCCATGTGAGCGAGGCGACGGTGAAGACGTACGTCAGCCGGATCCTGACGAAGCTGCGGTGCGAGAACCGGGTACAGGCGGCACTGCTGGCGCGGGACGCGGGGCTGGAGCCCAGCTGAGGCGCGGGCCCCTGCGGTCACTCGTCGTACAACGCGCAGTCACCGCCGCCCTGGACCTCTTCGGTACGGCGTCCGGGCACTGCGTTTCGTGCGCACGCGTTGCGCTGCCCGCTCCGGCCGGGCCGGCTTGCCTGACGACGGGAGGTACGAGCCAATGACTTCAACACTCAAGTGACTGGCGATCCCGAGGTCACCGCAGAGGTCGAACCGGCGCCACCCCGGGTGACTGTCAGCGCACGGGTGAGTCGATGCGTTGCAGGATTCGCTCGGCGTCCTGGCCGAGGCGGCGCAGGCGCTCGCCGGACAGGTTGTCGACCACCAGGTGACGCACGTGGGCCACGTGCCCGGGTGCCGCGGACTCCAGCTTCCGCATGCCGTCGGGCAGAAGGACGGCGTTGGTGAAGCGCCCGTCGCTCGGATCCGGTTCGCGGCGGACGTAGCCGCGGCTTTCCAGGCGCTTCACCAGGTGCGACAGCCGGGACAGCGACGAATTGGTGTGCTCGGCCAGCACACTCATGCGCAGGGTCCACTCGGGAGCCTCGGCCAGCATGGCCATGCTCATGTACTCGACCATGCTCAGCCCTGCGTCGCGTTGCAGCTGGGCGTCGAGGGCCCACGGAAGCCTGGCGGCCAGCCGGACCAGCGACATCCACGACGCCAGTTCGGTCGGCGCGAGCCACAAGTCGGCGCGTTCGTCCACCTGCTGGGGCTTCTCCGGGGTGGTCATTGCGCAAGGGTACCAGCCGGTGACTTGAACATTCATGCGACTTGAGCGTAGCGTAAAGGTTGAACGTTGAACCTTCATGGGATCCCTGCGCGCGAAGGAAGCACACCATGAGCACACTGCTGACACCCACGGTGGACGTGCGGCGGGCCAGCGGGCGGCTTGCGAGTCGGTTGTCCTGGCTCGACTCGAAGCACTCGTTCTCCCTGGGCACCCACCAGCCGGACCCGGCCAACACGCACCACGGTCTGCTGCTCGTCCACAACGAGGATCTGGTGCAGCCGGGCACGGGCTTCGACACCCATCCGCACCAGGACATGGAGATCGTCACCTGGGTTCTCCAGGGCTCGCTGGTCCATCAGGACTCCGGCGGCCACTCCGGTGTGATCTACCCCGGGCTGGCCCAGCGGATGAGCGCGGGCACCGGCATCCTGCACTCGGAGAAGAACGACCCCTACGGGTCGACCGGCGAACGCCCCGCCGATCCCGCGCACTTCGTCCAGATGTGGGTCCTGCCCGACGAGGCCGGCGTCGCTCCGGGCTACGAACAGCTGGAAATCGACGGCGAGTTGCTGTCCGGCGGGCTGGTGACGGTGGCGTCCGGCATGGACCGGCACCAGGACACGAGCGCCATCCGGATCCGTAACCGGCACGCGGCGCTGCACGTGGCACGGCTGCGGCCCGGGCAGCAGGTGATCCTGCCCGAGGCGCCGTATCTGCACCTGTTCGTCGCCCGCGGCTCGGTGGAGCTGGAGGGCACCGGCAGGCTCGACGAGGGCGACGCCGTGCGTTTCACCGCCACGGGTGGACACCGGGTCGGCGCGACCGGGCCCGCGGAGATCCTCGTCTGGGAGATGCACGCCACCTTCGAACTGTGACGCCCCGAGGCCCATGTACGGGACACCCCTTACGACTTGACGCCGATGCGGCTCATGTGGCCGGCAAGTTCAATGGCGCCCATGCCGAGCGAAGTCGAGTGTCCGCAGTGCCATCACACCTTCGAACCCGGTGCGGTCCGCCCGGTGGACCCCGGCGTGATCCGCTGGTTGACCGAAGAGCTGACCTGGTCTGGTCAGGAGCCCACCGAACGCATGTACACGGACGCGGACGGGACCTGCTTCTTCGTCAGAAAGTGACTTGCCCGGCCGGGGGCCCGCCTGGGTAGGGTCGGGAGGTGCCCGAGTTGCAGCGGCTGCGCGCCGATCACGCCCCGGCGGTCCTGGCCTTCGAGTTGGCGAACCGCGACTACTTCGCCGCCTCCGTCTCCGACCGCGGCGACGACTACTTCGAGCGCTTCTCCGACGGGTACGAGGCCCTGCTGGCTGAGCAGGAGGCCGGTGTCTGTGCCTTTCATGTGCTCGTCGCCGAGGATGGCTCAGTACTCGGCAGGTTCAACCTGTTCGACATCGTCGAGGGCCGCACCGCCGACCTCGGCTACCGGGTGGCGCAGCACGTCGCCGGGCGAGGGGTGGCGACCGCGACCGTCGAGGAACTGTGCCGGCTGGCGACGACACGACACGGTCTGCGTACGATCCGGGCGGCCACCTCGGACGCGAACATCGCGTCTCAGAAGGTGCTGGCCAAGGCCGGGTTCGTACCGGTCGGCCGGGCGCTCCCGGCCGAGATCGGCGGCAAGCAGGGCACTTGGTACGAGCGCACCCTCACCCCAGCAGACTGAGCAGCGCCGCCGCGGGCAACGGCCAACGAGTGTGCCCGCGCGGCCCCGTCACCCGGGTCGCGGTCAACAGCGAGTTCAGAACCGCCTCTTCCACGGCGTCCAGCACCGCACCGAACAGGACGTCGAGCCCGGCATCGGGCACCACCGCGGGTCCGGCGGGCGTGCCCAGTGGACAAGTGCCGAGCGCGAGGCCGTAGTCGCCGCTGCCGTGGCCGTAGCCCGCACCGACCCGGGCCAGCGCGTAGACGGCGCGGCGGGCGAGTCGGGTGAGTTGGCGGGCGTCGAGAGGCGCGTCGGTCGCGGCCACGATCATGCAGGAGCCGGTCTCCGGACCGGGATCGGATTCCTCGGTGGGGACACCCACGTCGACGGGAGTGACCGTACGGCCGCGTACCCGGAGTGTGCCGGCGAAGTTGGCCTGCACCAGCACGCCGAGCATCGTGTCACGGCCCGCGAGCGGTACGCGTCGTGACGAGGTGCCGATACCGGCCTTGAAACCGAGCGCGGTCATCCCGGTGCCCGCGCCGACCGAGCCCTCTGCGACCGGCCCGGCGGACGCGGTGTCGAGTGCGGCGCGGACGTGTTCCTCGCGGACCGGACGCGACCGGATGTCGGACAGGAGACCGTCGTTGCACTCCCCCACCACGGGGTTCACGCTCCGGGCGTCCACCCCCTCGGGCCGTTCCAGGACCCAGCCGACCAGGGCGTCCGCGACCCGGAAGGCGGACAGCGTCGAGGTGAGCAGCACCGGGGTTTCGAGGGCGCCGAGTTCGGCGATCTGCGTGGTGCCGAGGAGCTTGCCGTAGCCGTTGCCCGCGAACACCCCGGCGGGCAATGGATTCGCGGGTCCCACTCCCCCGGGCACGATCGCGGTGACGCCGCTGTGCACGTGCGGCGGGCGGATCAGCGTGGTGTGCCCGACACGGATGCCGGGCACGTCAGTGATCGCGTTGTGCGTCCCGGTGGGCAAGTCACCGATACCGAGCCCGAGTTCACGGGCCCGGCGGGGCTCGGCGGGCACGAGCGGAACGGGGCTGGGCGACTCGGGCATGGCCAGACACTACGGCAGCACCGGTCGCGTCGGCGGACGGCGGTCCCCCGCCCACCGCCCCCGCTGTCGGTCAGCCTGCGGCGAGGAGTTCCAGGGTGTCGATCACCCGGTTGGAGAAGCCCCACTCGTTGTCGTACCAGGCGACGACCTTCACATGGCGGCCGTCGACGCGGGTGAGGGCCGAGTCGAAGATCGACGAGGCCGGGTTGCCGGTGATGTCGGAGGATACGAGCGCGTCGTCGGAGTATTCGAGGACGCCCGCGAGGGGTCCCTCGGCCGCGGTGCGGTAAGCCGCCAGCACGTCTTCGCGGGTCACGTCGCGGGAAACCGTGGTGTTGAGCTCGACGATCGAGCCCACCGGTACGGGCACCCGGATCGAGTCGCCCGACAGCTTGCCGTCGAGGTTCGGCAGGACGTGGCCGATCGCCTTGGCGGCGCCCGTCGTGGTCGGCACGATGTTGACCGCGGCGGCACGGGCGCGGCGGGCATCGCGGTGCGGGCCGTCCTGGAGGTTCTGCTCCTGCGTGTAGGCGTGCACCGTGGTCATGAAACCGTGCTCGATACCGGCGAGTTCGTCGAGCACCGCGGCCAGTGGCGCCAGCGCGTTGGTCGTGCAGGAGGCGTTGGAGACGATCGTGTGCGTGGCCGGGTCGTAGGCGTCGTTGTTCACCCCGAACGCGAGTGTGACATCGGCACCGTCCGAGGGCGCGCTGACGAGCACCTTGCGCGCGCCCGCGTCGAGGTGGACGCGGGCGGCCTTGGCGGAGGTGAAACGGCCGGTGGACTCAAGGACGAGGTCGACATTCAGCTCGGCCCAGGGCAGGTCCGCCGGTTCGCGCTCGGCGAGTACCTTGATGCGCCGGCCGTCGACGACAAGGGTGTCCCCGTCGACGGAGACGGGGCGGCCGAGCCGGCCGGACGTCGTGTCGAAGGCGAGCAGCCGGGCCAGGGTGGCGGGCTCCGTCAGGTCGTTGACGGCGACGACTTCGAGGGTGCTGTCGCGTTCGAGCAGGGCGCGCAGCACGTTGCGTCCGATGCGGCCGAATCCATTGATGGCGATGCGAGTCATAAGTGAAGTCCCTTCGGTTCGACTCCAGGCTCGCGCGCGGCAACCGTCGGTGACAGTGGCGCGATCGCCACGGTTCAAAAGGATTTCGCCAAGGCGGTCGCAGGGTTTTCACTCAAGACGGTCGCAGGGCCTCGGCTACTCCCCCTGGGCGAAGGTGCGCCGGTACTCGCTCGGTGTGGTGCCGAGCAGGCGGTGGAAATGCAGCCGAAGGTTCGCGCCGGTGCCGAGCCCGACGTCGGCAGCGATCTGCTCCACGCTGCGCTCGGACCGTTCGAGCAGTTCGCGTGCCATGTCGATGCGGGCCCGCATGACCCACTGCATCGGCGTGTAGCCGGTCTCGTCGACGAAGCGCCGGGAGAACGTGCGCGGCGAGACCGCGGCCTGTCGGGCCAGCGTTTCCAGGGTGAGGGGCTCGCCGAGCCGGTGCAGGGCCCACTCGCGAGTGGCGGCGAACCGTTCGCCCAGCGGCTCGGGCACACTGCGCGGCACGTACTGCGCCTGGCCACCGCTGCGGTACGGGGCCGCGACCAGACGCCGGGCCGCGTGGTTGGACGCGGCCACTCCGAGGTCGCCGCGCAGGATGTGCAGGCAGAGGTCGATGCCGGAGGCGGCGCCCGCCGAGGTCAGCATGCTGCCCTCGTCGACGAACAGGACGTTCTCGTCAACTTTGACGAGTGGGTACTTGGCCGCGAGTGCCCGCGTGTAGTGCCAGTGGGTAGTCGCCCGCTTGCCGTCGAGCAGGCTGGTGGCGGCGAGCGCGAAGGCCCCCGTGGAGATCGCGGCGAGCCGAGCGCCCCGGTCGTGGGCGGTGATCAGCGCGCCGAGGACGGCCTGCGGCGGGTCCTCACGGTCCGGGAACCGATAGCCGGGGACGAAGACGATGTCGGCCCAGGTCAGCGCGTCGAGGCCGTCGGCGACGTGGTACGACAGTCCGTCGCCGCCGGTCACCAGACCGGGAGCCGCACCGCACAGCCGCACCTCGTACGGCATGCTCGCCCGCGTCGTGAAGACCTGTGCGGGGATACCGACGTCGAGCGGCTTGGCGCCCTCGAGGACGAGGACGGCGACACGGCGGAGGCGGGCGGCTGACACGCCAACAGCGTACGCAGAGGTACGGCCACCCGGTCGCGAGGACCTGGGAAGGACCAGGTCAGACCTTCCAGGCGCGCAGCTGGTCGGCGACGGCCACGACACCGACGCCGGTGTCGCGGATCTTGCGGACGAGCTCGGAGAGGGCGCCGTAGGGCGGGTCGATGCCCTCGCCGGACTGGCCCATGTACTGCGCGGCGACGAACGCGGCGTACAGGCTGTTGCGGTGTGGCAGCGGCTCCAGGCGCACGATGGTGTGCATGAGCGCGGCGGCCCGCCAGGCGGCGTCCGGATCGGCGGCGGCGAAAGTCGGCAGCTTGGTCTTGTGGCGTGCTACGGCGGCGACGAGCGCGGAGTAGTCCGAGACCGACATGTCCTCGTCGGAGAGGGCTGCCTCCTGGACGTCGAGCAGCCAGGAGACGTCGATGTACAGGTGCATCAGGCGGCCGCGGCCCCGCCGCGCTCGGAGGGCGGCACCTCTTCGGGGAAGGCGTCGTCGAACTCGCCGCGCAGCCGCTCGGCCCACGCGGACGCGCCGGCGACGAACCGGCCGCGCTGCATCTCGCGGACGCCGAGGTCGTGCAGGTACTGCTTGAGGCTCTTGCCCTCGGCCGCGGCTGCGGCACGCACCCCGTCGAGTTCCTCTTCGGTGAAGGACACATTCAGTGATGGCATGCGTCGATGGTACCTAGTTGGTGCCTTGGGTGCGAGAGGCCCGCCCCCAGGACAGGATCGCGAGGTCGGCGCCCTAGGCTGCGGAGATGATCTCTCGCGACTATCTCTTCGACATGTTCTCGCTGGACGGCCGGGTGGCCATCGTGACGGGCGGCAGTTCCGGCATCGGCCGGGCGGTCGCCGGGGCGCTGGCGCGGGCGGGGGCCCAGGTCGTCGTAGTGGCCCGCAGGGAGGAGGAACTGGCCGCCACCGTCGACGAGTTGGTGGCGGAGGGGTGCCGGGCGGCCTGGGTGAGCGGCGATCTGGGGACACGTGACGGAGTGCGTGCGGCGGCGGAGGCCGCGACCGAGGCGTTCGGCGAGCCGGACATTCTCGTGAACAGCGCCGGGATCAACCTCCGGCCGCCGATGGGCGAGTTGGGCGAGGACGTGTGGGACACCACGATGGCGGTGAACCTGGAGGCGCCCTTCCTCCTGGGCCGGCGCTTCGGTCCCGGCATGGCCGAGCGGGGCTTCGGACGGATCATCCACATCACCTCCCAGCAGGCGCATCGCGCGTTCGTGCAGAGCGGCGCCTACGGGGTATCCAAGGGGGCGTTGGAGTCGCTGGCCCGGTCGCAGGCAGAGGCGTGGTCGCCGTACGGCGTCACCTGCAACACGCTGGTGCCGGGGTTTGTGATGACACCGCTCAACGCACGGCTGTCGAACGACCCGGAGAAGGTGGCGGCACTGGCCGCCCGAACGATGGTCGGGCGCAACGGACTTGCCGAGGACTTCGCGGGCGCCGCGGTGTTCCTGGCGAGCCGCGCCTCCGCCTATGTCACCGGTCAGTCGGTCTTCGTGGACGGCGGGCTCTCCGTGCACTAGCCCAACACCCTGTGGAAGTCGGCCAGTTGGCGATCACGTCATGAGGGTCATGGCACACTGCTGGCCGACGGATCGCAGGAGGAGCGGAATGAAGAGCCTGTTCTTGATGCTGATGGGTCAGAACGGGGACCGCGGACTGCCGGGCGGCAAGCCGAACTCGTGGCGCACAGGACGGTCTGCGAGGGCTAATGGTCGTCGAGTTGGGGCTCGTTCGCCTGCTTCAGAGGCCACGCGCCGGGATCGGGGTCCTGAAGCGATGCTTCGTACGGTGCTTCGGGTGGTTGTTCACCGAGCTGTGTCAACAGGTCGAGTAGTGCTATGCGCAGGTACGGGGGAAGCGCCGTGTTCTCGAGGAGCGCCGTGCATACGTCCTCCGCACGGCTCGGGTCGAGATCGACGAGTCTTTGTGCCGCGCTCACGCGGCTCTCACGGTTCAGTTCGCGGTTGGACGCCAGCGAGACGAGCAGGTCGGCCGCGTGTTCCCTGTCGTGGCGGATGACGCTGAGGGCCGCGTAGACGCGCGCGCCGGCGTGCACGGTCGGGTCCGCGGCCAGGGCCGAGAACACCGGGGCGCCGCGGCCGATGTCGATATCCGCGGCCATGGCGGCGGCTTGCAGCCGCCAGTCGCCGCGTACGCTCTGATCCCCTGCCAGCCCGATGCACAGGTCGATGGCACTGTGGTGGTCAATACGGGTCAGGATCTTGGCGGCTTCCAGCCGCCAGTAGCCGCGCAGGGCCGGGCGTGAGGCGAGCAGAGCGCAGGACTCGGCAGCAGCACGGGCTGCTGAGCCGGGGATCGTCGTTCCCAACTGGGCTTGTTCGGCGAGGAACCGGCAGCCTTCGATGTTCCCGTCGGCCGCCAGACGCTGGAGGTATGGACCCGTCGCCCCGGGATCCTGTTCCTGCGCCACATCGATCAGGAAACCGATGTAGGAGCTGTCGTCGCCGTGGGGCGGAATCAACAGACGTCGCGGGGCCAGGCGTTTGACCGACCCCAGGACGTCGGCGGACCATGGCCATTGCCATCTGACGTGGGTGAACGCCTTCTCCAGCGTGCGAGCACGCGATGCCGGGCTGCGACAGGCATGGCGGGCGGCGAGATACTCGAGCAAGGTCTGGTGCAGAAAGACGAGTTCCCCCGCGTGCACGGTCATCAGACCGCTGCGCTGCAGCGCGCTCTTCAGCACGGCATGCCACTCGTCATGAGGAACACCGGGCGGGCGCGAAGTCTCGGCCTGGGCCATGACGACGGCCATCGTGGGACGCGTGTCGCCGGCGTAACGTCCGGCTGCCAGACGGGCGATGACGTCGGGAAGACGATCCAGGACTCCTTCGGTGCGGGCCAGGGCATCGTCCCCGTAGCGCTGCAGCGTCACGCGTGCCTGTTCACGGACCCCGGAGGCGCCGACGGCGTGTTGCCGCTTGTACAGCAGGCTGATGAAGTCGGAGTAGATCTGACCGCGGCTGGCCGGCAGGGGCCTGTCGGGAGCGACCGCGTGCAACTGGCAGAGGATGGAGGCCATCAGCGGAATCCGCGCCAGGTCGGCCAGCGAGGCTGCCGTCAGCGCGCGCATGAACCGCTCCGCGACACCGTCCGGGTCGGGCAGATCGAAGTGGCGGAACCAGTTCCGGGCCACCTGCTGCAGGTCGGCGAAGCTGAACGGCTGAAGTTCGAAGCGGCCTGTCCTGGCACCGAGAGTCGAGACGATCTCGGAGTCCGGCAGCGGACGGCTGGCGATGATGAAACGGTACTGTCCGGCGTCCTTGCCGTTGATGACGGCCGCGACCGCCCGCAGGACCTCGTGGCGAGTCGAGGCCGACGTGATCTCGTCGAGGCCGTCGACCAGGATCAGCCAGGGCACGCCGGGACTGGGCGGCGCCAGGAAGAACTCCGGTCGGATTTCCTCCAGCAGCCCGTGCGAGGAGAGGTCGGCATTCACGGCCGCGGCGAGCGCACCGGCCAGGGGCCGCCCCGGCAGAGCCGCAGCAGGTATCAGGACCGGGGCCGCCCTGAGAGTCAGCCCCTGCAGGAAGTCGCCCACTCCGGCCTCCAACAGGGTGCGCAGCAGACTGGACTTGCCTCCACCCGGGCCCGCGGTCACCAGGCAGGTGCCCTGCGGGGCCAGCAATTCGTCGGCACTGAGGCGCTCGTCGGCCAACGCCCTGTGGGAACGGGCAGGGATGCCCGGCGCAGCGGGATCTCCCAGCAACACGCGGGAGAGCGCTGCCGCCGGCTCAGGAGTGGGCGGTACATCGGTGGACGCTTCGTTCCAGCGGTCGGTCGCAACCAAGCGGGCGCCACCCTCGCGGGCCTGGTGCCGGACTCGCTGGTGCAGGTAGATCGCGGCCAGGGGCGGAGCGATGCCGGGCAGGACGCCGGGGTAGGGGTGCTCCCATGCCGCGCGTTGGGCCGCTGTCAGATAGGCACGCAATTGCGCAGGCAGGTCGGTTGTCGCTTCGGACCGCAGTCGATGGAGCTCCCTCAGCGCGTCTCCGTCGATGCCCAGCACACGGGCCAGTTGTTCGAGCGTGAACAGGGAAGGGACGCCCTTGTCCGGGTTGAGGGCATTACTGACGGCCCCCGTCGACACTCCTGCCCTGCTGGCAAGACCCGACTGACGCATCCCCTTGTCCGCGAGGGCTCGCCGAAGTCTGTGGCTCAGTTCAGCGTTCGCCCTCGAGTCTCCAGCCGGACTCACGCCCCCGCCCCCCGCCGCCAGTTCGTTCATCCGCGTTCACATCGACCCTCTGAACGCCGTTGAAGGTTTCCATAGTGCGGTGCCGGCCGGCATGTCTCCCCGAAAACGCGACCAAAGACCATGGAGGGGCACTGGTATGACGTATCTGCATCCGCTGTTGTTCTGCGCACCCGCAGTCCTGGCACTGCTCGTACGACGGTCTCGGCGCGGTGAGTCCATCGCCGCGGAACTGGCGCGCATCATCCGCGACGTACTCACCCTGCGGATGGTTCTGCACGACTCGGAGCCGGGTGAAAGGCAACGACTGATCACGGCGCACAGCAACTGGCGCACCGATTCACGCACGGCGCGCAAGGGCACCACCTCGTCCAGAACTCCCTCCCGGAACACGAACGGCGAGCCGGACATCACCGGTGGCCGCGAGTGCGATCGATGAACACCGACTCGCCGCCACGCACTGGTGATCCGTCCAGAGGTGCCGGTTCTTTGTCGGCGGGGTCTGGAACGTTTCGGACAGGTCCTGCCGGACGTCATCCGGCAGGCGTGAAACGCAAGGAATCACGATGCGCACTCACGTCACGATCATCGGTGCCGGGCTCGGCGGTCTCACGCTCGCCCGTGTCCTGCACGTCCACGGAATCCCGTCGACGGTCTACGAGGCGGAGTCCTCCGCGACGGCGCGCACGCAGGGCGGGCTGCTCCACATCCGCGACTACAACGGCCAACTCGCCCTGCAGGTCGCCGGCTTGACGGACGAGTTCCACGGCATCGTCCTGCGGGGGCGTCAGGCGATGCGGGTCCTGGACCGGGACGGGAAGATCCTGCTCGACCTGCCGGACGTTCTCTCGGCGACGGCCGCCACGAGGTGGCCTTCGCCGACGGCACCACCGTCGCCACGGGCCTGCTGGTCGGCGCGGACGGCGCCTGGTCGAGGGTCCGGCGGCTGCTGTCCGACGCGACGCCCCAGTACA
>Ga0307509_10010032_pt1 | contig 11690 bp, 7 predicted proteins | sample 10_EM_MG_FD_202245 | JGI IMG/M metagenome (GOLD analysis project Ga0307509, IMG submission 202245) | Populus trichocarpa ectomycorrhiza microbial communities from riparian zone in the Pacific Northwest, United States - 10_EM | ecosystem: Host-associated > Plants > Roots > Unclassified | place... | reverse complement strand
CACTGAAATTTAACAGGACAGGTCAAGTGCACTCAATATTACCTGCAAGGTAAGAAGGAAATCCACTGCTTCATATAATTGCTCGACTTCAATTGTGTCGCGAACAATGTCTGCGGGCATTTGTGATAACAAGAGTAAAGTCTGCAATATTTGTTAATCATTTGTGTTACGCGGAAAACAATAATAAAATTATACTAATTATAAGGTGTTGCTCAATATTATAAATACCTTTAGTGCCTCAGCTGTGCAGTCTGAGACTTGCCAACCTTGATCTTTGACAGTAAGAGTCCATGCTCCTTTACAAATTTGATGATACGTACTCTGAAAATCTCCCGGTGGGTTTTCTCGGATCTATGATTTAGTATTGAAACCAAAATAAAACAATAAAATTATAGATATCTAATTAATAGATAAATTAAATTTATATTCGTTTAATGAATTAACTTAAACGACCTTAAACCAAAATAGTTTACGGATTCTATCCTTTTCATGGATATTTATTCACATAAATAACTTACTCCACAAAAAGGAAATATGGGAGACCAAATACATACATATTTTTACATTATTATCAGGCAATGCTAATATAAATATGAAACAAGGTTAACATACCAAGTTATATGGTTTATATAACCTGCAGGACAGAAATTCAACCTGTGAAAGTTTGATGAAATTGAAGGCTTTTCGGAGAGTTGAGCCATATTCATCAGTGAGATTGCTTGCAATAATTGCTTGAGTAGCAAAAACAGAATCCCACAGCTGGGAACCCATATTCTATGTCCCAAATAAAAATAAATCAATTAGCACGTTTAATATTCAGATAACCTACACTTTCCAGTGATCTTGGAAAAAAAATATTCTAATAAATGTGGATGAGATCAGATAACCTGCACTTTCATTCCATCTTCAGCAACCCACAAGTAATCAGGAACTGTAGCAAGGTGACGCTTGAGTGAATCTTGATTAGGATCCTCAGCCCAATTGGCAATCATGTTCAAACTCTGAAATTTTTATTATGTGAACCAAGCATGAGATGATTAATTATGAATTTGAGCCAACCATTTACTTAGTGTTCCACTCGGTATACGCGTGCATCTTAGGGCCCATTATCTTCAATAATATCCCACCCATGTTATAGGGCAGAGAAAATTTAAAAGTAGATTTTTCTATACAGTTAAGATTTATTCAGAGATCTAGAAAGTATTTTGCTTTGGAATAACTGATGTCTTCAACTATTTTTTTTAGTTTTTCTATTGTTTCTTATTCGATATGGTTTGGTTTGTATTTTTTGAAATTTTTTTTTTTTTTTTCACTTGGCCATCTACTTAATGGCACGGGAACTTCAATAATACATTTGTAAAACATATCCCACCGGTCCTTACCAGTGCAAGGCCCGATCACGAGAGGCTTACCGAGAACAAAGAATCAATCCATCATAACAAAGACGTTCCCCATCTAGGCGTAAACTCGGTCTCAATGATACTCTAGTCTAATGAATTAGGTAGCTACCGTGATATCATCATTTCCACACAACATTGATGCATCACTATTAAAAACACTTATCCCCTAATTAATTTCTAAAGCTATCAGAGGGAAACGAGTAGACAAAGCTACCCTTCTTCCTATGCAACTTACCAGCCATGGCTATTAAAGAACAAGAAGGTCTAGGGTTCAGAGACTCATTCTTCTTTATCTTCCCCCACTTCATACATTTCCATTTTTCCTCACTCCTTTAATTGATCTTCTGTACTCATATACATCTGCTCCCTTAATTTATATCCTACTCATTGTGTAAAGAGTAACATTATTTTTTGAAGTTACCCGACTTCATCATAAGACTTCATGATTAGATAATTAATTTAACGAGGTATATCCTATTTATAGAACTTTCCAAGCATTACAAATGTTGTAAAGCCCGAAAACATTATTTTATTGGGAATGTGAACATTTTGAATCAATGGATGTTTCATCGAGAAAATAACTTCAAAAGTTGAAAAAACTAGAAATTAACCTTCAACATAGTCTATATCCCTTCTGTAATTACTATAACTTAAATTTGGTTATTTGCTTTATATGTCCCTAAAGTCACATACAGTTTGGTAGACAACATGATACCTTTTCCACAGAAGCATGAGTCAAATATCCAGTGTGCTCATCTTCATATCGAATAAGCCTCATTGCTTTTGCCAGTGCTTTCTCTCTTAGCTTCGAGAAAGGCCAATGTGTAGAAAGTGGTTCGGCAAAGTAATATAGTACACTACTTAAAACATTTTCCACAAGAGAATGAGGCTTGTATAGATCCTTCTGCATCCAAAACAACTTCATAAGATTATATATTATACTTGCGAAAAATATTTCTCAGATGCACTATAAAATATTTTATAAAAATCCAATCGAAGTAAAATGTTTTATTTTAAACATGTTTTTCATAAATGACATGAAAATACAATGATGATGGTAAAGTGGTTGGTAGAAATGGAGTAATGATTGTGGTAAAGGTAAGATGTGATTATTGCCTTAGGACTTGGAAGGAAAGGATTCTTTTCAATAGATGGAAGACTCTATAGATGGAAGACTCTGTTTCATAAACTCTCTACCATTTAATCTTTCACTTTATTATATGCCCATGTTTAAGATATTTTTTAAAGTGAAAAGAAAATTATCTTCATGCAATGAAGATTTTTATGGAGTGTAGATATGAATACTAAAAAAAAATAAAATTAAAAAGGTAACTTAGAGTTTTCTAATTAGGTCAAGAGAGATGGAGAGGGATTGAAAGTCATATCTATACTGGCAAAATCAAGGCAATGTTGTTTAAATGGTTTAAATGGTTATGGTGATATAATAATGATGTTGCAATAATTGGAGGAATCTTATAAATATAAAATATCAGTTTAATAATAGAGAGGTAGTGCCAAAGTTTTCAGGAATTATTTCAATTATTTAGAGTGGTGTTTGTAGAACTATCAATGATGTGGAGGAGTGTTCTCTTGATCAATAAAGGCAGTTTTAGTGGCTGGCTGTAAAAATTAAGAATGACATTTAATTCTGGATTTCAAAACGGTTAGGAGATTTTGCCTCCATGCTTAGATTTCCTATTCTTTATGTAGCTTGTGAAAATCCAAATGCTAAGATTTAAAAAATGGGATCCTAGAATCACTTCAGTTGGAAATGATTTGTATCATGAAGGAGAAGACTTTGGGATCGAGAAAAGGTAAAGGAAGATGAACTAGTGCAATTGTTATTAGGGGTTTTTTTATGCCAAAATGTTGCTTATAGGAGAGTATAAAGACCAGATCCAAAGGGTTTTGTTTCGATTAAGAGTCAAATTTATTTTTTTGAGTCAATTCTTTTGACAAGAGATTTTTTTTTATTGGATATATGCTACTTTGATGCTCCCTCTGAGGTAGATTTTCATATTTAGGTTTTTATCTTGAATAAATTCCCTACAAAACATTTTATGAATCAAAGAGATATGTTATAAGGTAATGATTTAAACTATCTTTTTGGTGAAAAGGAGATTGAAACTGCGTTTTATATTTTACTTTACTGTGAGATGGTTTGAAAGTTGTGGTCTCACATGGTAAATTGGTTAGAACAACGGTTGATCTTACCTCAATCTTTAGATGAATTTTTTTTCATTATGGAATGACATGGTACATGGATCTATGCAAAAAAAAAAAAAAAGATGAGATGTTTGTTCTTTTTTTATATAGTTTGATTTGTTTGGAATGCTCGCAATAATGTGATTTTTAATGAGAAATAAACAAACTAGAATGATTTGTATTATTCCCTTTTTCATTGGGTTGTTATGTAGGTGAAATGTAGTAATTAAAGTTTCTGCTATACTGAATCAGATTTACTTTGTTTATCAAAAGGTTTTTTTATGTGGACTAAGAGGATAAATATGAGAAGCGATTCTTCTAGCCTACCTCCTCCAATATGTATGCTGAAGTGGAATGGTGATGTGTCTTCAAATGGCAAACCATGCCTTCAAGAATCAATGGTGTTCTCAAAGTTCATGAAAAGAAATTTATGATTGCGGGTTTAGTTTTGTTAGTAAGTTTGATGACTAATCTGAGTTTTTTTTTAACTCTTGTCTCTATTAGGCCATGTTCTTAATGACTATAACAATTAATTAATAAATATCTCATGTTTTATATAAAATAAATTAATGTGATTGTTGTGGAAGAGTTAATTATACAAGGTATTATAAAAGTTTAAGTTGTAAAGCATGCATTTTTTATATAAATTGATCAAGTTAAACTAGTGGTGAGGTCAAACCACCCTATCATGCATGCTAAATATATAACAAAAAAGATAGCAGGTTAAGTATAAAAGATCCTAGCATGCATTTACATAAAAAAGAAAATAAATAAAGAAATCTAGTGTGCGTGTAAGATACATATTTGTTAAAGATCTTAAAATATTACTCGCCATGAAAAGAAATAATAACCTGACATTTCTCAACTTTAAAACTAGACATTTTTCCTTTAAAGCCAATTCAAAAAGAAGATAACTAACTCTTCAGATTCCTTATTAATGGGCTAAAAAAACATAAATGAATGTGTATAAAATATTTTTTTATAAATCAAAAAATTATTTATAATAAATCCAAATCTAAATTCAAAATAAATAAATAAATAAAAACTCAAACCTAAGCCAAGGCCCCGAGGCCAAAGCTCAAGCCAACCCAAACGCAAGCCAAGTACATGCATGTGGGTTAAACCTTACTACTTTGCTAATACTTATTTGCTATTCTTCAACTTTTTATTATATAAAATAAAAAAAATCTTTTTTTCTTTTTATATGGGATTTCACAATGTCAACCAATAATTCATTTTCATTTACTTACAAATTTCGATTCTAAAAATAAGTGATTCCCACTTTAACAATGTTTCAGTAAAACAAATTCAAACTGTTATATTAATGGTTACAACGAAGACAGTGATCATATAAGGAGAGTTCAATTACCTTCAAACATGAGATGCGAGCTTTAGTCCAATCTACTTCACCATATGGTTGAATGTAGAGTTCTTCCCTTAGTAATATAACGAGATCGGTTATTGGTGCCACAAATTTCTTACCATACAAGTAAGCCAATGGAATATAAACTGTGCGAAAGTAACACCATAAGTTTCCTGCATTGTGTGTGTGATTAAATAATTAAGGGAGGAGATGCATAAAGCAATCAATATCTGAGAAAATATAGAGTAAATATGGTGAAAGGTATTTTTGTAGTATTTTATTCAACTTGAGAGAATTTATGTCAAATACTCGTACTTTTGAATAATAAGAGTAATTGTCGTAACAAGAAGGTCATTGTAATTTACCAAACAATATTAAAACTGTTTTCTATGGGGTTCATTTTAAAAAATTACTGAATTTTCTAGTCGAGTTTACCATTACAATTTCTCTCAATAGCAGTTCAAACCTTCTTTACCTGTACTGAAAGGAAGAAATGATGGGAGAAGCAAACATTCTGGAGGCACTGGATTGCAGCCAGACCACTCATATAATCCAATGAACTACAAAATCAATATTTTAAATGCTTATAAGTTTTATATATGGGAAAATAAATACGTAAAAAGATTTGACTTGTGAGTTTCATTAGTGTTGTATATTCATGTTGAGTATTTCAAATCAATTTGCTCATTCACCGAAAGAAAGTATTTTCCCCAGATAGATATCATTGTTACACCACCATGATCAAGTATCCATTTACGGGCCTTTGCCACAGCTCCATCTTTGCCTCCTTCGGGTTCTTCTCCAAGCAAACGCAAGGACACATAGTTAAGTGCTGTACATAGCATCATGCTATGGCTTTCAATATGGAAGCCCCATCCCCCATCTTCATTCTGCAAATCAAGTAAACCTAATCATTAGTATAATGGAGGAACCAGTCCCCTCTCAACCATCTTTCGTGAACACGCTTTAACCACTAAAACTTGAAGTGTACGGTCCCTTGCACTCGCCACCTTGGAGAAGCAGGCCTTTCGCCAATTGATATCATGTACTTACTTGATGATTATAGATGTATCGAACCATTTCCCTTTTATGTTCAGGTGAGAGGATTGTGTTCAGGGTTCCTGTAATGTACAGAGCAATAACCTGCATTTCAAACATATCTTTTAACACTTAGCCATCACTTAATGAATTATAACAATCCCTTATTAGATGAGAATCTTTTACAACATAAATTGAGGGTTACTGCTTCCTCGATATTCAAAAATAGATTTTGATAATATATCAAGGGAGTGCTCAACTTGATATGTTTAAATTAATTATTAAGTGTAGAATACATTAAGGACGACAAGTGCAGCCACTTCCAAGCTTAGCAAAAAGACTTCGATGAAAGATAAACAAGAGCAACTTTTACCAGTATCTGCTAGATCAAAATCCAACCACGGAAGCTTTGGGGGTGTTCTTATTGTGAGATTGTTACTGTGACGCAATTTATTTATTTTTTATATCAGTATATTAAAATTAAATCATTAAAAACACTAAAAAAATATCAATTAATAAAATGTATTTTTAAAAATGCATTTTTCTAATTTCTTATAATGAATTTCTCTATTTATCTTGTTTACAGAGCAGATCTTTTTTGGGTTTCAATTGCTAGCTAGCATGAGTGTTCTTAAATCAGGACTTACCAAAAAAGGCTGTTCAAACAGGAGGGCTGAGAATTCAAAAGGCCAGTGCCCATCCCTTGCTTGTAGTGCTGAGGTGAACCGAACAGCTTTCCTCAACGTAGTTTCTGCTTTTTCACAAGTTATTTCCTCTCTGTCTCCCAATCTCACTGATGGTATACTCAGATCAATCCCATTTTCTTTGATAAGCTGCATTTTCGAACTCAAAGAAAACAGAATAAATGATAAGATGAAATTTAGCCTAAGACCCTTCGGACAGCTTCATGAGAAAAAAAAAGGAGGGAAAATTAATCACTCAATCTAATGGTAATTTGTGATATGATCTTAGTTGGGTAACACTAGACTAACTATATATTGAACTACAGACTCAACTAGCTTGAAACAGTTATTGCTTGAATTAAAGAAGAAAGATATGACTTTTCAATATAATATGACATGAAATGGAAACTCTAGAGATTAAGCATGGAGCAAACCCCCGAAACTAACAGGTTCAGTTTTGCTTAAAGTGTAATGGATGCAGCTTTTAGGAATACTACAAGTTAAACCTGCAAATTCTTGAGAACATCACTGCTTGCTTTAACTTGAAATCGGTTCTGAGAGAAATTCTCTCGAGCTTTTTCGACTTCTGCATGTTCCTCCGGGGTTCCAAGATCAGGATCGAATTCCCAAACTTGTCTGCCAACAAAATCATTGGTGCTAAGCAGCCATGGATCATGGCCCTCTGCTACCTCAAGCTTCCACATTGCCTACTCTCACTTGGTTTTCTGGACCTTTAATTTGTGCTTCAATTTTACAACACTATGCATGTCAATAATATAACTATATTTATAGATACATACTACGATTTTCAGTCAATTTTTTACGGAACAAAAAACGTGGCTGACATTATAATCTTATTTGAAAACAAATAAAAAATTGAACGATATCTAATTAAATAATATTTTAAACATAATCTTAATTATTTTATTTATAATGACCTCTAAAATGACCGGTTAAAAAATGCGAGGAGCTTGGGCCCTAGCCTTTTTCATAGCTGATCTCATCTTAATTCTATTCCAATCAACCTTCAGTTTTTGGCAACCGCATGATCCAATCAACCTTCAGCAACTTGCTCGGAAGTCGAGGAAAATCCCAGTGTTAGTTGCCTTCATCAAAGCAAAAATTTAATTACTATTTACTATTGTTAAAAAGTAAAGAACTTGGCATTGAAGGTGGTTAGAAAGTCAATACTCGAGTATATTGCAGTGTTTTGAAACCCGGACCGGCCTGGCAGGTCGACCCGCGACCCGGCCGACCCGGGCCTGGGACCGGTCCGGGTGGAGGTAAAAACCCGTCTGGGAGTTGGCCCGGCGAAACCCGGTCGACCCGGCGGGTCGACCCGGAACCCGGGTGTGACCCGGCTGTGTTTTCTTATATATATATATAAGTAAAACGCCACCGTTACAAACCTTTTAAACCATGAAAAGTTGAAGACAGAAAACCTAATTTCTTCAATCTTCAAACCTATATCTGGTGCAAAGAAGAGCAGAGGAATTTAAGTTCAAGGCAAGCTTGTTACTTGTTTGGCTCTCTTCAGTTCAGTTCTACGAATGAAGGTAAGATTAAGCTGCTGTTATCTCTTTAATTTTTTGTTCGCGATCTTCTATGCACAAAAACATGGATTCGCTCGGATTTTGACGATCAAAATGCTGAGATTAACTTTCTCCCCTTCTGGTATGAGAAAGTAAGTTTTTAAATACAAAAATTTACCATCTACATATACAAGTGCTATCAATCAAGCAATCCCATCCTGATATTAGAAAGCTGACAAGCTATGTCCTTTACCCACAGGCCATTCATCATGCTTGCGAAGGCAAACGTTAAAAAGGAGGCAGCCATTGACATTTGCTCCTGAACCCGTAAGGTGTTGCATTGTAAGGTTTTATAAGGTTTTTTTTTTTTTTGGGTTGACCCGGGTTAACCCATCTGACCCGTGACCCGATCATTATACCGGGTCAATCACCGGGTCGGGTTTAAAAACTATGGTATAGTGACTTCAAAAATTTATTTTTAAATTATTCTTATTTTATTTTAAAATATTTAAGAAATATTCTAAGAATCTAAATAAATCTATTTTTATATCAAAACACCCTTAAATATATCAAAAATAAAAGAATTAAACTAATTGAAAAGATTTCATGAGTATTAATATATTTTTACGATAAAATGAAAGTAAAAAAATATCTTCATGGGACCTCTCTTATTGAGAGGAACCCAATAAAAGTACATGGATGAATTATGAAAAAAATTAAATTTTTATATCAAATTTTAATTTTACATGCCTTGGGATCTATATCTTATTGGAGGTCAATTACGGTCCTTTGTCTTTTATTTGGATTTTTTAAAATAAGTTAAAATTCAAGCTTGATCATTAATTTAATACTATAATATCAATAACATGCAAGGCAAACGAGATAAAATAAAATGGAAAAGATTTGAGTGCATCTACTGTCATCATCACTGTTTCCTACTCATCTATTTCTTTCTTTTCCATAAATTTTCCTTGAAATCTATCATTTTCTGTCTCTTTCTTCTCTGAATTAGTGCTGAGCTAGCCACCCACTCACTGTCACTGTCTAATTGTCTGTGGAGCATCTTATCAAACCGAAGTGGACATGTGAATATAAATGTACATATAAATTACAATGAAATCTATCATTTTCTGTTTGTTTCTTCTCTGAAATAGTAGTGAGCTAGCCACCCACTCACTGTCACTCTTTAATTGTCTGTGGAACATCTTATTAAACCGAAGTGGAAACGTGTAATCTTGAATATAAATGTACATATAAATTATATGATCCAACCACTAATTCATTACTTCACGCTCTCTATTTATCACTCTTGGCAGTCTTTTGATAACTGTAGTAATTGGCTGATAACATCTTGTCAATGAATAGATATGACAACATCCAACAAAGCAACCAAAGCATTTATAGTCTTATTATGACAACATCCAACAAAGCAACCAACGCATTTATATCGCTACGATTGTTTTTATGTTTTAAAAATATTTTAAAAAAATTAATTTTTTTTTTATTTTTTTGTTTTAAATTAATATTTTTTTAATATTTTTAAATCATTTTAATGCGCTGATATCAAAAATAATTTTTTAAAAATAAAAAAAAATATTATTTTAATATATTTTTAAATAAAAAACACTTTAAAAAAACAACTACAATCACATCTCCAAATACCCATACTCAAATCTTAGTACTTCTGTATAGTTACAGTACTTAACCTAGCCTTTCACCCAGTACAAAGAATATGTTGTAGGATGAACGAGTCAATTAATTGGTCGGTTAGTTGATCTGAATTCTGTACTTTTTATTAAAAAAAATTAAAATGACATAACAAGAATTGAAACTATAGCAGTAGAAAGACATTGATGGATCACCAAAACCCATACGTGCCAATATCTCATCCAAATAGTACAATATAACAGAGTAAAAAGCCATGTGAAAATCTAACTTCAAAAGATATCATTTTTGCTTCTTCCTCGTAAGGTCATAAGGTGACAAATAAGTTCTTTAGCAATTAAGCCCTCTTTGCTAGAAAATAATTTTTTTTAAAAAAATAAATTTCAGGAAAATAAATTTTAGAAAAGTATTTTTCGATGTTTGGTAGTGTAATAAAAAATAAGTTAGAAAATATTTTCCAGTGTTTGGTTATGTCATGAAAAATGAGCTGGAAAATAACTTATTAATGTTTTATTTTTCTCAAGTTTATTAAAATAATAAGGAACAAATCTTACAAATTAAAAATTTGAATGAGAATGAAATTGAAAAAAAATATAATTTCATAAATTATCTCAAATAAAATACATAATAATCAAAATAATAGAGATCAAATCTAAAAAATTAAAAAAAAATAAAAGATGAAGAAATTAAAATAATAATAATTAACATTTCATAAATTATTTCAAATAAAATAAGTAACAATCAAAAGAATGAGGACCAAATTTGATAGATAAAAAATTTCAATAAAAAAATGATAAGGAAAAAGCAAATAGCAATTATAAAAATAAGGACCAAAATTAATATAAAAATTAAATTTTAAGAGATGAAATTGAAAAATAAATATTCAAAACTAATTATATATAGCAATCAAAAGTTTGAGGATCAAATTTGATATAATCAGCAAATAATGACATTTATAAATTTTTCACAACTTCCGGAAAGTGTTTTCCGCCCAAATTTTTCAGGAAAACACTTTCCTGAAAACCAAGCCAAATTTTCCTTTGATTGAAAAGTGTTTTTCGTTGACCAACTTTTCTAATGGCAAACAAACACAGGAAAGTTTGGAAAGTGGTTTCCCGGAAACCACTTTCCAGAAAACAACACACAGCCAAAAGGGAAAACACTTTCCTGGAAACCAAACCAAATTTTTCTTTGACTGGAAAGTGTTTTTCGTTGACCAGAAAGTGTTTTCCATTGACCAACCTTCCTAATGGCAAACAAATACAGAAAAGTTTGGAAAGAGAGTAAAACAGAGAGGGAAAATTGTTTTGAAAACAGAGACGCAACAACATTTTGAGAGGACCAGAGAGAGAAAAAACAAAGGAGATGCGAGAAACAAAGACACATAAGAAGAGAAAGAATGGAAGAGGAACGTACACAAAGATGAAGAGAAAGAATCATTGGCTGGCAAAAACAACTCCCTGTGCACAACCACCTCATTCACCAGAAGAACCACCACAATGTCACCGTCTGTAGTTCGCAACACCGCCACCTCGAGCCACCGTCAACAACAACAACACCATCACCGTCAGAAATAGAAGAAGAAACGAAGAAGTGGGAGAACTAAAGCAAGGTGAACAAGAAATACAGAAACACAGAGAAAGAAAGAATAACCACCGGCCAAGAGCCTCCCCAGTTCACAACTATTGTCGCACGTGTGCGGCGTCGCGGCGATCGTCCACCCTCAAGTGTAATGGATATATATCTGGTAAATGTGGGGAGACAAGGAATTCTTTGTCTCTTAGCGGTGAAAAATGGAATGGGA
>Ga0307509_10010031_pt1 | contig 11691 bp, 15 predicted proteins | sample 10_EM_MG_FD_202245 | JGI IMG/M metagenome (GOLD analysis project Ga0307509, IMG submission 202245) | Populus trichocarpa ectomycorrhiza microbial communities from riparian zone in the Pacific Northwest, United States - 10_EM | ecosystem: Host-associated > Plants > Roots > Unclassified | place... | reverse complement strand
GCTGAGTCCTCGACGTGGGGAAGGTCGCGCAAGTCGAGCGCAAAAAATATAAGAGCGATCGAAAAAAATAGCGAAAAAACCGCCGCGCCACCTTACGTGAAAACCGCAATAAGTGAGGATGGCCAAAAACTACTTTCGGCGTTCAGAGGAATGATCAACTACTGTATAATGTTGGCGTCGCCCTGCGAAACATCGTGGATCACTTCGCAAACGAGAATCTATTGGAGGTCCCTCCGGTGGGGGCAGGGGGTCGATGGCGATGTAGAGGTCGTACCAAGGGCAACGTGCGTGCGCCGCAAATGGACGTGGCGGCGGGGAAAGACACGCCTGGAGGTACATTTCGTCATCGTCAATTCAGAACTGCTCCCTCTAAAATTGAGGTTGGATTCCAGCCTACTGGAGAGGACTTTTTTGGCAACCGCTATCGCCTGGGTTGGGTTGGGATCCGTCTCCCCAACCTCCAGAGTCCGGACTCAAGATCTCTTTCATGGCCTGTGCGACAAGTAAAAGAGATTAGATTCGCCTAGGAAGTATCACGGTCGAAGTGCACAAATATGTAATAAACGGCGTCACATCACAACAGATTCACACCACTCACGTCACACGCGGCCTATCTCACGCGTCGCACTGGGACTCTGATTGCCCCAGGGGAAGTTTCCTGCCTTCCTCCAACTAAACCGGAGGCAGGAGAACCCTACCGACCGTTTTTGCAATATTTGGGGGTAGTTTTAAGGCAGTATTCCAGGTTTTTCGTTGGACGGAAAGACGGCGGGATTATCCGGGCTCGTGATCCGATCATTTTTCGAAGCGGTCCGATTGTTCCCGACGGTCGACATCCGAAAGCGCGGTCACCGTTGGCAGCGAAGGCCAGAACCGGCCATAACTAGTGCCCAACACTTCCTAATATTACAAGTAGTTGCCCCCCAAGCATTGCGACTTAAGTAAAGAGGACGAATCTACCACTACGAGTACCAGTTCAAGCATAAGCGCCCGTCACTGGGTTCTTCCGTCCAACGGAAAACCGGGAACCCGCCTTGAAACTACCCCCAAATATTGCAAAAACGGACGGTAGAGTCCTCCTGCCTCCGGTTTAGTTGGAGGAAGGCAGGAAACTTCCCCTGGGGCAACCAGAGTCCCAGTGCGACGCGTGAGATAGGCCGCGTGTGACGTGAGTGGTGTGAATCTGATGTGATGTGATGTTGTTTATTATTTGTGCATTTCGACCGTCATAAGGAAGCAGTTTCTTCCCCTCCCGACTCTCCGATGGAACCCTAGTGTGTCACCTCCCTACAAACTGCTCGTACGCAATACCGCCGGTGTAGTGCAACGCGTGCTATCCTCCTCGCAGTCGCGGTGGTCTTGATAAACTTCACGGACCTTTCAACAGACCTTTCAACTTCTAGATGCGTTCTCATACGCACAACCCGACGGACGTAACTCACCCGGGGCCCCAGCATAAAGTTACATATCTAGTGACCAGGGTGATACGCTTATCATCGATCACTCGTCGATCACGCTAGTCTCGAGCCAGCCGCCCATCTTCAATGATCGAATCAAAAATTTCAACTCCAACCGTCAACCCCCGCTGGGTGGGTGTGGAGCGCGAGGGTTGCAAGATCTTGCTCCTGGACGGCTTGTATCTGGACTACGATCACGCATAATTCAGAGTCCTCGGCGGATTGGAAAGATGGGTTTCGGGATGACAGATTGACGCCGTCAACAGGAGAGAACGTTGAAGTTCGGGAACCATCAGCTTGAAGTACTTCAAACTCGCCGCCGTGGCCGTCCCAAAAGCCCCGAGATTAAATTCAGGTGGTTCACGCAAGTCCTGAAGGGCAAAAATTATAACCAGTTCTAACCGTCTTTATGTATTTAAAACCATGGGCGGCCGGACCCCGGGTAGGGTGAGCCGGAACTCCTAGTGGGAAACCCCACGGGGTGCTCCTTGCCGTCCTTACGGTCCGCGATGGTAATCTTTCGCCCCCTATCGCTATCGTCCGGGGTCCTAGCAAATCCCGCCCACTCAACCCTGTCCTCGGGCTCACGCGAGAACAACTCGTCCAGAGCCCGGAGTTCACGTGAGAACAGGTCGTATGAAAGATCGCGCTTGAGCATCCAGGCCTCGAGTTCTTGGGCTGTTGAACGAGACCAACGTCAGATCGTGGTAAGGTCTGATAGAGAACGATCGGCGAAACTCACACTCTGGCTCAGGAGCAGGGGAGCGCGCAATTGGGGTGGTCAACGCGTTGACGGAGAGTGCCCCGATGGCGAGGAAGGCGAGAGTAGCTTTGAAGAACATGATGATGTGGATTGCCGTGAGGAAGAGCAGATAACAACGGCACCAGGCCTGAAGTTTGGGAGGTAGGGGAGGAAGACTGGGGTGAGCTGCACAGCGGCTGACGAAACTAGGGAGTGCACCTCGACCCTTTCGTAGATTTCTAGGGAACAGTCGGTGTCATGTTCCGACCCACCGCTTATGGTCGGCGGAGAACGCACCGGGGTCAAGCTCATGCCGTCTGACTCCGAGATCACGGTGTTCACTAGCACTCATCACCACATCACATTGATCAGGCGTACCTCAGGCCTCAGGAATCGCCATCAGCTAGCCAAATCACCCGGAGGTCGATCACAGGCGGTTCGATTCCGGTCCGATACCTCGGCATTTGAACTCACAGGAGGACTATCCATAGTGTTCTAAAAATCGCCCTTGGACAGACTAAGGCAACGTGGGGGTCCTCATGGCCAATTTGTGGCCTTGGCGATCATTGGGGCGTGACACAGGAGACGAAGGCCCCCAAAGTTGAGGTGGACTGCGGTCGCCTTGCGGGTGATCAGAAAACATGTTGATGGTGGTAGGCGTAGATCTTGGTGGCCGGCCCGTTCGAGGGTTGGATTCCAGCCTACGCCGTAGGGTCGGATTGGCAGAGAGGGATAAAGTCGATGGAAACGCAGTAGGGGACCGTTTACCACCAGGCGGCCCGGCACAAAGTCTGGTGAGACCGTGACGGAATGAGTCAAACGGATGTAAGTACCCTCGATGAAAAAGAGGGAGGCTGACGTCGTCGAACGTTTTCCCTAATATTGCGAAGGATATATCGATTATGTATCGTTTGCCCTATCTCAAATTAGGTCTTCCTATGTTCTGGTGTAAGTACACGCCTATTCGTGGCAAGGGGGACCGGGGATCCGGAGTGGCTGAAAGGACTCATTCCAATTCGCCGGAAGGAGCTTCGGGATTACTAACATTTCAAGAACACTTTCCTGATCGTGTTGCCCTGCTGCCAGATGTTCCCAGAAAAAGGCAGCGCCTGTAGTAAGAGGGCCCGAGGGAATTGTGGACCAAGATATGAGACGGAAACACGGTTAGAACTACTAAGAGTATCGATCCATCTTTCCAGGCAAGTACGAATCCCCCTGCGATGAAGGGGTAATCTTATCGGCGGGCCCCAGAGGAGAATCGAAACTGATGAGGAGGAAGAGGCCGAGACGAACCCGAAACGCGGGCGACGATAGTTGTGTCGGACGTTCGAATCCTGAATATGTACATCGTTTTGTTTTTAGCGTCACTACAGTACAACAGTGCAACAGTACAACAGTCTGTTACAGCGAGAATAAGCGGTGCCCTCACCCTCCCCCCTCTCGAGGGGATGCAAAACACACCAAAGTGTGTCGCAATCGGGTTGTTCGACGGGCTTCTACGACTTTTTACCTTGAATAAGTCAAGGTCAGGAAGTTTGGGCCACGCCCGCATCGGTCGGGGATCGGGTATCCCCGGCTTACCAACGATATTCAGCAATCCCCTTCTCGAGGCTGGCAGCTTTGGCGATAGCCATGAAACCATTCAAAGTTTCCTCATCGCCGAAGAGGTCTGCTTGGTACTCCCCAGGAAAAGAGAACGGCTCTTCTTCCGTCACCCTGCTCGATTTTCTAGACCTAGGCTTCTTGATGGGGGACTCCACCCGCCCAATATGTTTCCTCGCCCAGCTGCTCTCTACCGGGACGGCGTAACAATTATGGTGCCTTGCGTAGTAGCGACTGAAAGGGACGTGGTCGTAGTACCTCTTCGCGGAAGACAGGTACATCTCGAGGCATTCCTCCACGTTCGGGTAGATCTCGTAGACGTCCGGTTGCGTGTGGGAGATTCGCGGACGGCGAATGATCATCGCGGAGGTGGCTGGGCGCCCGAGGAGCTGAAGGTGCGTGAGGGGAGAAGTACGAGTTGATTTGTACTCGGAAGGGAGGGAGGTGAAAGTCGATTCCGAACCAGCGGAGGAAGTAGATGACACCTCCGAGTTCGATGAATAAGTCAAGAGTGAGGGAAAGCCTTCGTTGTTTTTGGGCTCGATTTTCGGCCGAGTGAATACTGGTGGACGGGGCACGGCCACCGAAGCGCGACGGCGAAGCTGATAGTCAGGTTTTTTGGGGGTAGCGTGGACGCTTGGCCGTTCCTTTGCGTAACTGTTCCTGCGAGCACGGATACACTCCACGGACTCTTTTTTCACCCCGGACTGGGAGCGAGTACGCGATGACAGTGGGGGACTGACAAGGGTCCCATCCGAAGTTGGAGAGGTTGGAGAGGTTGGAGGTGGGGGTGGCACGGCGTAGATCGGAAGTCTGCCACGTTGTTTCTCGAGGCTGGGGAGGGTCGAGAGGAATGCGTAGAAGTGATCCATACTGACCCATGTGTTGGCATTGGCCACGGAGAAGAACGGGGCACTCTGGAGAGATTGAGGGAGAACCTGGGGGGTGGATGTCGTGGTAAGTCACTGAGGGTGGAAACCGTGGATAAAGGGAGGGACTCACGTATGTCCTATAGGCCCTAACTTCATCTTCCTCGATGTAGCCGAGCGGTCGTTTGAGCCATACACGCTTTGAGGGGTTCTCATAATACTTGAGGAAGAGCTTGAGAGAGCGGGTGGTAACCCAAACTTCAGGGTGTTCCATTGATAAAGCAGGCTCTGTGCCAACCCTTAGACACTCTGGGAAGACCTGGGCGGTGAGTGAGTTAGGAAAGTCGCGTGGGTGAAGTGACACGGATGGGAAACCAACTGTAGAACGGTAGTCGAACAGCGTCTCGTATGGGGTGGCCCGAATTATATGGTCGTCGTAATCTGAAATGCGATTCATGGCGGAAAGCGAGTGGTCGCAAAAAGCGCGCAGGATGTGAAGGAAGGTTGTGTGTATGCGGGAGGGGGTTCGACGCGTGGTTAAACGATGAGGGGTATGGGGGAAGGAAAGGAGCAAGAGGCCAAAGGACCCCATATCTAGCCGCGATCTCGCCGACCGGGTGGGTAGACCGTGGAAACGGCCAACAGTTCATCGTTTGATAAATTTGGTGCGTTAGAGTCTCCAAGCATAGTTCGTATGCTTTCAAGGGAGGTTTTGGTCTCCCCCGGCCGGGTGTCCCTCCCCAAGAGTTGAAGGAGTGTCAGACGTGGTGAGCAGTTCCGTCGTCTGTCACGGGTATTGGTATACATCGGGTGTTAGATGAGTGTAGTCACGGATTTAGGCCGCTAGGGCCATGGAGTGCAGGGGCAGATGCCCAGCCACGGTCCATGGTTGCGAGTTACCTCCGGTTGAACCGGGGTTCCCTCGTCACCACCGTTCGTCGAATAGGTCCGTTCCAACCCAAACTCATTTCTAAACCTTTCCGAATTCCCGCATTCGGACTTTCAGTTGAACTCGCGGCGATGGAGACGCACATAGAACTTACAACTCACCCTGCAAGGTAGAAGGGGACCACGGGTCGATCGGAGTCCATTCTCGGCATTTACCGCCTGGCAACCGAACCGCGTCTTTGAGATCCTGAGAATGACCTCGACCCGCGCCCCTCCACGACGGAACCAGACACTACTACCGGCCCCGACTCCAGCTAAACTAACGATCAGCGTAGAAGAATGGGAAGCAAAGGCTCCGTTACTCGGCTCTGCCATGAAGAGCATTAACGCGATTAAGATCGCTAGCGAGAACAGACCCTTACCGCCCAAGGTGTGTTTCATGTCAGGATCCACGGTCGAGGGATTTACCAACCTAGCGCAAAGTTCCTCCCAGATGATGTCTTGTCGTCCCGGCCGTCAACTCCTTCCATACGAAAGCTCGGTGGCCCATCATCGCGACCAGGAACTCCGAACATCCCCACACCCACAACAGCCCGAGGAACTGTCGCCCTCCACGCTTTGCACCCAAAACAACCAATCCAAACTCCCCAACAATTCTACGACTGGTTCACACTGATCGACCAGTCCGTCGCCCGGAGTCAAGAATCTCACTTTCACGCTCACCTGGAGACTGTCACCAGTCATGTTGAGATGTGTGACAGCGTTTTGGAACGGATCGAATTGTTGGAGCGGGAGGTTACGGATATGCTGGATGGTTGGAGGGGGGTTGAGGAAGGAGGGAAGAGTTTGAAGGACGCTTGTGAACGGTTGCTCGTAGAGAAGGTGAGTTTCTTATCCATCTCATTGTGGAACTCGGATCTCATTTATGGTTATGCTGTAGGACCGCCTTGTGGAGATGACCGAGGCAATCGGGCAACGACTACAGTACTTCCAAGAACTGGAGTCGGCTACCAGAATGCTGAACCATCCTGGAGAATCACTCGTCCTCCAAGTGGACTTCTTATACATGGTGGAACGCGTTGACCTGTGCATAGAGTACTTCAAACACCACGTTCGTATTCTTCCTCTGGAGCTCGTCCGGATCCTCACCCTAGCCAACAGAGAAATTTCAGAGAGTCGGATCTGTACCTCCTGCGCTTCCAGCAATGCATGACGCGAGCGATGACCCTCATCAAGATGTACTTTGTGGGGTCAGTTAGAGCCCTCACGACGGACATATCCCGGAGGCTTTCCGAAAAGGATGTTTCTGCGACAGCCCAGAATCACTTGCTCTACACGAGATTTATGTCCGTATCGTCACAGCTTGCGCCCTTACTTTCCGAGTTCGAGCGAAGGGCCCAGACACACCCAGACGAACTTTCAGCTTTGTTGGCAGAATGCCATACGGCTTACTTTGCCGCACGGAAGAGTTTGCTCGTGAACCGACTCATAAACGAAATAAAAGGTCTTGATCCCACCCGCACTGAGTTAGTGGAACTGGTGAGTGTTCCATCTGAGCGATATACCCGACGTAGTCAGGGTGGACTCACGATTCAAAGACCAGAACAGGCTGTAGCTACCTCAAACAACTTTGCATTGATGAGTTTGAGTTATTCAGCGCGTTCTTCAATACCGGGGAGACCTTGCTATAGTGAGTCTGCAACGCCCTTCGCCCGGTTCTGGGGCTGACGTGGGTCACAGTCAATATCTTGAGAACCTCTGTGACTACCTTTACGACGACCTCCGCCCACGAATTCTACACGAATCACGCATCTCCATCCTCTGTGACGTCTGTACGGTCATCCAGGCACTTATGGTGCTAGACGTGCCAAATCTCGAATCAGACGACGAGGCGGATGAGTCTGGCTCCAGGTCTGAAGACGAAAACGAATCCATCTCCTCAAAAAAGCGACCAAAGGGGCTTGGGAGGCTTCATATCAGTCGACTGCTTCAGATGGTGCTGCAAGACGCCCAGACGAGGTTGTTCTTTAAGGCACAGTCGATAATACAGGCGGAGATCAGGTATTATGTGCCCAAACCCGGGGATTTGACGTATCCCGATAAGTTAGTCGGTGCGTCAGATGCACGTAGTCTGCACAAATTTCGGATTTTTGACGTGTTCCCCCCTTTCATTAGCGGTCCAGAATCCACTCTCTGGTGGAGGTTTTCAGTACTCGGAAAAGAAGGAGAACGTCAGTCAGATTTTCCAGGTCAAGTCCTTGGATAAACAGGAAACTTGGTACCCGACTCTGCAAAAGACCCTGTGGGTACTATCCCAGCTTCATGACTTTGTCAAGGTTCGCACATCCCCTCAATTCGCCGGTTATTTTAAATAACCCCGTGCAGCCCGCTATCTTCGAGGATATAGCTCAAGAAGCCATCAACATCTGTAAACAGTCACTTGTTTCAGCGGCTGACGCGATCAAGGGGGTCAAGACGAATGTAATCTCACAGGGGCCGGGGTCGTCCTACACCACCAGCAAGACGCTTGATGGGGAGTTATTCCTCGTTCGGCATTTGCTCATCTTGAAAGAGATGACCCAAAACTTGGATCTCGTTGGCCGGGACGACACATCGAGAACCGTCGACTTGTCCGCCGTCACAGGTAGGTTTTGTTCTGTCAAGGTCTACGTTTAATGTGATCGTGAAGTCCTGACCCATTTGTAGAAACGTTGGCTTCGATGCTTGGACGAGCAACTTTATTACCGAATTCGCTGTTCGCTAGTTTGGGCATGCCTCGCGGGGGCGAGAGCATGGGTGACGTCAAGCATGTGGGTTTCTTCATACAACATTAGGGTTGCGAAATGGCTGACGCATTGTGGAATAGGGTATCGATCAAGAAGTCAAAAAAGCGTGCGAAGACGTCATTTTCGGTTGTGCAAACCTCATGTGCGCAGGGGTGAGGCATTGGATGGACACCGTCTCGGCCAATCCGAACCAACAGACAACGTCAGCGGACGTCGTGAGCATGGACGAGACTTTCAAAATGGGTTGTCACCGCGATCTGCGCGCCTCGGTGGCGAGGATGAGACTTTACCTCGAGGACGATAGGACGGTGCTCGTGCTGCTATCACATGTGCAGGAGAAGATCGTCGATGAGTATGTGGAATTCAAGCAGGTTGTCAGTGAACGGTGGAAGGGGAGCGAGGTATCCTTAATGTCGGTACAGGAGTTGAAGGACTTCTTGAAGGGTATCTGTGTAGATGAAGTACACACCTAGATAACGAATTCATTCCAACTTTGTCGCCTCCCGTTTTCATTTCATGGAAATCATGAGGAACGGGCGTCGGTCTGGGAATCCAATAATGATAATTGGTGGCCGATACGTAGGATTACATGTGAGGAATGTAGGTAGGAAGTAGTATAGTAATCGTACAACGCACCCCGTGTGCTGGCTGTACAGTAGTATCGTCGGGTAGTGGAACATTGCTTTTGCGCAAATTAGAGAAAAGAGCAGTGTGTCCGCGAAGATAAACCTTAAGCCGGAACGATATGGGGGTAAGAAGTGGAAATGGGGTTTTCCCCCGGGCTGGAGGCCCACGACATAGAGAGGGTGTGTGAAATTTGAACTGCGATATCTTTGATTGACCTCGTTCTCTTGAGACCGGTATGCCGAGGAGGAGATGAGGTGGATGGGGTGGACGGAGCTGGGGAGCTCGCCGGGGAGGAGTTTTCGCTGTCGCTATCAGACCATGAGAAGACGGCCTTGACAGAGGGGATGAGGCGCTTCGGAGTACGAGCGAGGCGGCGGAGAGGGTACAAAGCCATGAGTGAATCGTGTAAATCGAGAATATCAGATTCGGAAACGGCGAGGTCCCAATCGAGTACGTCAAGGAACTCGCGCTCGACGCGGCCGATGTCCCGTTTTCCGAAGAGACCGGTGGCGATCGCCCAGTGACTGTTCTTGAGGGTCGAATCGTTTGTGTATTTGGAGGCGAGGATGAGGGCTCCGAGGAAGACACGATGGAGAGCCCAGTCTTCTGTCTCGATCGAGAGATGGGGTTTGGAACGGTGGATGTAGACGAGCGTCACGAGGATGGTGGACATCTTCACGTCCGTGGTGAATAGGACTTTCGTGATGAAGTCCACGAAGTCGGGGCGCTCTTTGGAGCGCTGGTCGGACCTGCCACGGGAGGTGGTGGGTCGGCCGAGAGCGTGATCGACCACTTCCGTAGTCTCTTGAACCAAATGTTCTGATCAAAAAGATTTGGATGAGTACATGAGATCTCGAGTGGTTTGACTAGTAGAAGGGCTTACCGACGAGAGTGCGGTTGATGTCCAAATCCAGGAGTTGAAGAACCTCCTTGGAGTGGTAAGAAGCCTCGATGAGGGAAGCTTTGTGGATTGGACTCATTTCGAAAGGTCGAGAGTGGTTAGCTGTGCCCGTTTGAAGACCGAATTCGACCGACGGACGGTGGTGAGGAGGAAGGGTCTATCGGCGACCATTGGGTTATATACCGAGATGGACGTAGCGGGACATCTGCGATCCACGCAGTACCTCTAACCCTACGGCGGGTCTACCTGCGTGAGAGAGGGTGGGAGACATCAGTGGTTAAACCTCATTCCGCTCAGTGACCACGACCGAGTCCGCCCTCAGACACTTCAAAGGTTGTCCCGGAGATTACTTAAGCAACCTCCTACCTTATCAGGCAATTCCCACCGTGAAATGAAACGCCGGCACCCTCCGGCTGTTAAGAGCCGGAGTCCCAGTGCACCCCTAAAAGTATTTGAGGTGTGCGGGGGTAAAATTCCCTCCCACCGGTCTCCAGTACCGTCCATATCCTCCGGGGTAGCTTGTGCGAACGAAACCTACAGCACTGTGAGAGCCGCGGGCTGTCGCTGAACTCCCCCGCACCCACCCGCTCAGCCCCGAAGGGATGCCATCACGTATGCCTGATGCGTACTTTGGGGGCCTCTCCTCGGGTGTGGGGCAAATGAGTACGTTCACAGATGCGAGGACTTCGGAATACCTATAGCCCGGTCAGGATTCCGCTCTGAAGATCAATCATAACGTCAATCTCACTCCCCCTGACATACATTTGCGGCAGAAACAGTTCACCACTCCGCATATCTACGCTCGGATAAACTCGAGGTAGTTCCTACCATAGGTACGGTACCGCAGGTTTCTAGATAAGAACGCGTTAACTTATCCACATCTTTTACGCTGGTATGGGCAAAGATCGCGCACGCTGAGTCGATGGTATTTTCCATGGTCAATTTCTGTTCTTGGTCACAAGCCAAACCATCAGGGGTGTTCTGTATGTTTCAATTGCTTCATGAGGTGTACATTCCACCCCTTCTGTAGCGCCGACACCAATTTCTGACCCATCAAGATGTCTCGTGATTCGGTGCCCGTGGGTCTGATCTGTCCACCCCGTGCGGAAATTCTGTGCTGGTCAACTATACTCCGGTTGCTGCGATTGCGGTTTTGGCATAACAAAGGTAAGGGGTGTCTTTGGCGGATAGTGGCGCTCGTAAGCGCGATTACGAGGTCGGGTCCTCCCCAGATACAAAGTTAAAACCGGCATAAGGGGGGCGATTCAAACGCACCGGCGATCGCTGTAACACTGCCACGGTTGTCAGGTGACGGCGCTTCAAGTTTCACGACCGGTGGTGGTCACTGAATATCTACCGGGATATCCACAAACCCGTTGCCTTGAGCGAATATTCGTGCGCCGACTATGTTTCTCGCCCGGACCTATACCGTGAACAAGGTCGAACGCAGCCTTACAACCTGAGGATACTAGAGGTGAGACTTTACTCCACGAACGAGGAGAATCAATTGTTCCCCGTTGTCGACATCGAAGTTGCAACTTCGGGCCTCAGTTGAGATTCCACATTACCTCCTCTTCGGGATAGCCTTGAGTCGTATCGCATTGGGGTACCTCCTCGAGCCCGGAGTTCTGGAAACCCGAATCGGGCAGCAGATGGAGTAACGTAGGGTCCCTCCGTTTCGCCCTGATGGACACAAGCAAGTGCGGAAACCTTCGAGATCGTGGTGGATTTTTTCTTTGGCCGGAGCTGATGGTCATTTGATAGGGGACCGAACCCCACGCAAAGGGCATTTTGACCAGCACATGGGTCGTGATACGAT
>Ga0307509_10010030_pt1 | contig 11692 bp, 16 predicted proteins | sample 10_EM_MG_FD_202245 | JGI IMG/M metagenome (GOLD analysis project Ga0307509, IMG submission 202245) | Populus trichocarpa ectomycorrhiza microbial communities from riparian zone in the Pacific Northwest, United States - 10_EM | ecosystem: Host-associated > Plants > Roots > Unclassified | place... | reverse complement strand
AGCGAGCGACACTGTGGTTAGTTTAGTTTTCGCTTTTACGAATCCCAGACCGTTGTCCTTTCTGTCGCTCGACCCGCCGCTCCTCGTCTCCCAGTGTTGCTACCCGCTGGGTAGCTTCCATGTGGTCGGGATCCCAATATTCGATCTCGGCCAGAATTCTTCGAGTAGTACAAACCGAGAGTCATCGCAAGACCCAGGCTGGTTCGCTTCAAGCTCCAAGTCGACGTCGTACTTATGTCGCCTCGTGGATCCCGACCACCCCCGTTTATTATGATCTCGCTCGAACCATATAAATTTTCGTTCATCTGCGTCTTTGCTCCAAAAAAATCTCCATCACTTTGCAAAAGAATTTGCCGGCGACGGGATCTCGTCAAGGACCTTTCAAAACCGCCAGTCGAGTGTATGTGCGGAAGGAGCCATATGACCCAGCGTGACGCATTGACTAGCTTCTCTGGGCTTTGCAGTAACATCGTGTGCGCTCCTGGTCTTTGCTCACGAGTTCAGTTCAGGGCGGTATTGAATATATAACGGTTCACAGGAAAGCAAGGACACATCTGCGTTAGGGGGGATACGCTGACGCGAATCACAAGGGGACGAAAGCAAGAACGGACGGTGAACACCACGCGCAGGTAGGAGTCCCGTCCCATCTGACGTCTCTGCTTGCTTTTCTACCCACCACTAGTCGCACTGTCAAAGAGTGAGTGCGCTGGACGTATCGAGAGGTTACGCGAGGGACATACCACTGAGACACCGTCAGCCTTTGTGTTCATTATGAGGGCGACGATGAGACCGTAGAGACCCAAGACTTCGGCGAAAATCAGGATCAAAATCTGTACGTTCCAAAGTCAATGGTCGGATCCACTTCTGGAAAGATGCACTAACCATTCCGACGAAGAGCCTCGGCTGCTGCGCAGTACCCCTGACACCGGCGTCACCGACAATTCCGATGGCGAAACCAGCAGCGAGGCCAGCGAGACCAACGGAAAGACCAGCACCGAGTTGAATGAAGCCCTGGAAGAGTGACATCTTCGGAGCAACTGCGGATAGTTGGTCAGTGTGTGCGCGAAAAATCCAGGACGCGAGATCATACGGTTCCCAGAGATCAGGACGGAGACGACGAGGCCGTAAATCTGTAATGTGTTGGTGAGGACGCGTCGGGACACCAACCGGGGGCGAATATACGCACAGCGATGATACCAGCCATGATGACAGGAATAACACACTTCATCATCAAATCGGGGCGAAGAACAGACATGGCCGAAATCCCAACGCCAGATTTGGCCGTTCCGTAGCTATTGAGAAACATAAGTTTGCGTCCGAAAATCGACCAACCACACGGGTACGAACCTAGCGCCAATACCTTCCGGAACATCAGTATCACAGTCTCTAGACGATAAAAGTAGAACTCACACGTGAAGATGATGGCGCTGGCACAACCCTGTCCATCCATTAGCATTCCGAGCCACACTTCGACCGACCGGGGGAGCGTTGGGAAAGCTCACCATGGCACCAAAAAATGGGGCATACACAGGACAGTATTCCGACATGGTGGAGTTAGAAAACTGAAGGTTAGGGGAAGGGATGAAGGGGTTGTGTTGCGTAGTTGACCGTCGTTGGCTCTGGAAGTGACGGAGTCGGTCGAAGCGGTAACTGGTGAGTCGGAGTCCCAAATTCAATCACGAATTTGCAACCCCGCAAGGCGCGGTCTCGATCGGCGTCGACAGCCCGACTTCGGCGGGGTTAAGGAGCCTATTGCGGCGGCGGGTCGAGCAATCCAGGCGAGGTGGAATCAGCACGTTAAGTGCGTTTTAACACATAAAGCTTGTAGGGCACGCCGATACAAAGCATAGGCAAGTTTCATTATTTAAAGTCGTTGTGCCGAAAGTTGATCGGACAAACAACAAGCTCCCTCTTCACTTAGATCGGCTCGGCAGAAACCCGCAAATCGCAATCACTCTGGCGACCCTACTGACACCCTTCTCCAAAACCGTGCCAAGCCATAAAGACGACGGCCAGGCCGACCCTTTCCTGTGCTCGCCAACCCAACGATGAAGGTCGTTTCGACCTTCCACCATCCCTCCGCTGTCAGCTGCTCGACTAAGTGCAAGTTCTCCCCGGACGATCGCGAATACCTCGTTGTAGGAAAGACCAATCGTCTCGAGCTCTACTCTCTACAGCCCAAGGGTTTACACCTGGAATCTACGTTGGATGTATGGGGTCACGTAGTCACGATACGACCAGTGGAATTTACGGTCAGCCCATCTCTCGTAGAACCCCGCGCTCAGCCCTAACTTGTGAATCTCGGATAGGAACCAGCGGAGACGAAACTTCTCCTCCTCACCGATCACCCCTTCCCGAAGCTTATGTTGCTGTCGTGCACACTCCCCGAAGATGGCGTACCAACGCTGCGCGAGGACGATTGGAAGAGCTTACACGAAATCGGTGCTCAACCATCCGAGGAATTGACCGACGTCATCGTCAACGGCGACGCCTCCGTCGTGGTCTCTGTCTGCTATGCTCGCAGGCTACGGGTCATCCTCCTCGATAACCACAAATTTGGGGAGAGTCACGACGTCCCGTTCGTCATATCCTCGGCCCGGTGCTGAGTTCTGATCCGACTTACCATTCCGCCTCCCATAGGATCACGGAACCCAGGTTGCTCTCCATCGCTTTCATCAATGGGTCAACGGGTGCGGATACGATCTCACTCGCGATTCTCTACACCAATCATGAAAACCGCCCGCACCTGGCGTCAAAGGACCTCAACATAACAACGTCCGAACTGTCACCCTCACCTCTGGTTCACATCCCCACCACCCTCCTCCCGTCCACGATGTCCCCAGAATTCGGGATCCCCCCGTCACTTGCTCCTCTCGAATCGAGGACCGGAAAGACCTCAGGAGTCTTGATCATAGGAAACAACCAAATACACTTATTCGATGTGCGAAAACCATCCAAGAAGGACCTGAAACGCGCCTCCGACGAAATGGACGAAGGCGATGACTCCGAGTCAACAGGATCTCCGCCCAAGACAAAAACAGCGAAGCGGCGGAAAAGTCGTTCGGTGGTTGATTGGCCATGGGGCGAGATCTCGGCGTGGGTGTCTCAGAATGATAAGATCTACCACTACTCACCTTCTCGTGCCGTCGGTCCCACCCGTTAGGTGGTGTCGAGTCGATAGGAACAGATTCCTTGTGGGGGATATCGTGGGCCGACTGGCCATGTTGATCTATACCTCACCTTCCGGATTGACGCTCCTTCCGTTGGGAGAGGTGAGCTCTTCCTCTGTAATACCCAGCGTCCGGCTCGTTAACCACGTTAGACTTCCCCCGCCTCGACTTTCACCTATCTCACATCCCAAGTGGTCTATGTGGGGTCCTATCTGGCAGATTCGCTGTTGATCAAGTTGCATCACACTCCTTGGCGGAATTCTAACCAACCAACACTCGAGATCTCGTTGGATATCACCACGGTGTCCCCGGAACAAGTCCCCCATCCTGTCACTCAGGAGGGCGTGGTGATCGACGCGAAAGGGGATTACGTCGAAGTTTTGGAACAATTTCCGAACTTGGCGCCAGCGGGAGACGCTGTGCTTGTGGACCTGACTGGGGGCGGGCAGGTTTGTTGTATTTCCGCTATTGTTAGATCAGGGAACATATCTTTTTTTTTTTAGCCCCAGGTGGTCACATGCTCCGGAGAGGGTTATTCTGGGAGCATCAAGGTCGTCGGTCACGGGGCTAACCTGATAGAAGTGATGTCCGCTCACCTCACAGACGCGATTTCGGTTTTCCCACTCCGACCAACCTACTGCGGGAAGTGAGTCTCTTGCAGTTGGTCGGTCTGCCACCCGACCGCTGAACTGCTCTAGGTCTGATACACACATCGCGGTTTCTACACCCCGAGAGACGCATCTCTTTCGTGTGGATGAGGACGAGGAACGATTGTGGTACATGGATCCGATCACAGTCAGCGGGCTCACTACCAATCAACCAACGCTCGCCCTGGCAAATGTCATGCGGCGGTTGCCTGGCATGTCCGGGGCCTCAGCCTACGCCGATTCTTCTTTTGTGGTCCAGGTTACACCTGTAGAAATTTCCGTGTTGGAAATGGATCCGGAACTGGGGACAGCCTCGTTTATCGGGTCTATCATCCTCCGGGAATCCGACACTTGGAAGGACAAGAGGGTGGTCGCCGCGTCCGTAAATGCCAGCCAGGTCGTTATTGCCCTTGAGGGTGGGGTCATAGCGTCCTTCAATCTGAATGAGCATGGGTTTTTGCAAAGGAGACAGTGAGTAGCCACCCTCCTGAGCAGTACCGTTAATGACGCGCGATCTTTCGTCAAGGGAGAGAACTTTCGACGATGAGATAACTTCTGTATCCTGCCTACCGATGGACCCGACCAAACCGTACACGCCCCAAGTCGTGGTCGGTTTTTGGGGCTCCAGCCGCGTACAAATCCACAGCATTATCGACAGCTCTAGTCCCTTCAAGCATATATGCTCCAGCGAGCCTTACTCGTCGGTACCCCGATCGGTGTTGCTACATAACTTTGGAACGAGTCAAGACCGTAACCAACCGGAATACCGGCCACACCTCATGGTTGGGTTGGCAGACGGGACGGTGGTTTCCCATGCGTACAACGCGCTGGAATATAAACTACAATCCCCGAACGTTTCTGTCCTTGGGGGTGCTGCCGTCCACCTGACTTCCTACGATGTCGATGGAAGGCCATGTGTGTTCGCGTGTGGGAGCCTTGGGGAGGTTTATTACTGGAATAACACAAGGTTGCAGCGATCGCCGATCTCATTAAAGGTTCGTGTATATATCTGGGAATCTGTCGAACGCGTTTTGAGCGTCTTTGACGAATCGCAGGGTGCGACATGGGTATCCAATTTCAGGCCTCGTCGGGGAACTCCCTGTTTGCTCCTGTGTTCACCTACCCAGATCACATTCGGCAGAATAACGCACACCAATCAAATCAGCATCCGCTCCGTAAGTCCCCTTGGTAGTCCCCGATTCACAAGTGGCTTATGCTCCTTCATAGATTCCGACGGGTAGAGATGTCCCTCAAACAATCGTCCACCTGAAAACTGCTCAGGCATTCGCGGTCGGTTACGTGCGGAGATATGGAATACGATCTACTGAGCAATCGTTTGGGGTGTTACGGTTGCTTGACCAGAGTTCGTTCAAATGTGCGTGGGATTCAAGGTCTTGGGTTCCTACACTCACTGTGATTACGTACAGCATTGTACGAGGTCCCCTGCGATCCCACGGAACATATCAATACGATGCATCCCGTCACGTTGTCGAAGGCGACTTATCTGTGTGTTGGGACCGTGGTCGTCGACCCACACGACCTAGAACCCACGAAAGGACGGCTGGTGGTCTTCAAAGTACACACAGAAGGGAAGCCGTCATTACACCTGGTTTCGAGCACACCCGTCCAAGGTTGTGTGTATGCCATGGTTTCCAGGAAGGATACTCTGGCGCTGTCGGTGAACTCCGCAGTAAGTCCACGATCAGGGCGTCTCAGAGTGGAGGGGGATAAACTGAGGATTGGTTCAGGTCAAGATATTCAAGCTCGTAGAGGTTAAAGGAGGGGAGAACCCGTTACACGTCGAGCTTGTGACGGAATGGGATTACAGCTATGTGCTTCAGTGCATGGCAGCTTCGGGTGATACTCTCATACTTGGAGATATCGTTCGGTCTGTCGCTCTACTCGATATCAACTGGGAAGATGGGAAGTTGGCGAGGAAGGCTAGGGATCACCAAGACTTGGGACCGTATAGGCTCGCGGCGGCTGGAGATACGGGGGTCATCGGGTCGGACGTGAGCCTGCTTTGTTGAAAACTAATGCATCCGGCGGGGCTCTGATGAGTACCACCGAATGTCCCACTCACCATAGCTCGGCCGCTCGTTGTTCTCGTTCCAGTATAATGGGTCGGTTACTCTGGAAGAGGATGGGTTGTTCGGCCTCCATCAGCTCGTAACCAAATTCATCCCTGGCTCCGTGTCGAGGGAGGGCGAAGGCGGGGCGCTGAGACCCACCCATCTATTCTGTACCAACTCGGGACAGATAGGAGTCATATCCGAACTCGACCCTGCGGTGTCCCTCGACTTGACACTGTTGCAGAGTAACATGAACGATCAACTGATCGGTTTAGGTGGGACTACACTTAATTCGTGAGTCGCCCCCCCGCTTGTCCTGCCAGCTTGGCATGGGGAGGAGAGAAGCTAACAAGGACGTCACTCGAATTTCATGACAAATAGGTACAGATCGGTCGACAGGAGGAAGAAACGTCTCGCAGCTGGGTTCCTCGATGGTGATTTCCTCGAGCGATTCCTCACTTTGGATCCCGAGACGCGCGGGAAGATTGTCAAGGGTGCAAACCCAGCAGAAAGCTTAGGGATGTCCGAACGCTCAATTGACCAGATCCTCGATGACTTCCAACGAATTCACTAGCGCCTTCCGCTTGCCACCGGCGCGCTCCAGCCATGACAACCAACAGGGGAATAACGATAATGTGTATTGGTCGTGAAGGTCGTGACAGAGAGGGGGTTGTGTCATAACGTGGTGGGCGGGATGGGCTGAAAAGTTACAGCGGGGGCGGGTTTTCCAAGAAGGGAGATAAAAATATGTTGTATCAGTAAGTACTACTTTAAAACAGAGATCGATTTCTCGAGGAGAGCAAGAAAGGTGTAACTATTTTATACTACTTCGAAAGAGATATCAGCGGAGACACGTAAAGGGGATTAAACAAGGAGGCAACCCGCTTCTGGCTAGGGGAGGGCTGAACGACGGGAACCCGAACAAAAAAACGGGGTGGGTACAAAATGGGTGGCACGGTGAGTAGTTGCAACATGGAGGTATGGGTTGGGGGAGGTAAACAGAAGATGGTGGAACACACGTGGAGGGAGGGCCGAGGGGTGTGAGGTTCGATGTATAGTGAGTGTGGATACCGGTTCGGCGTATGGATGGGGAAGAGAGGGAAATGCCACCCGTTTATGGGGAAATAAAGAATTGTCCGAGATATTGGAAAGTCGCCTTGAGCGGACCTAGATTGAATGAATCCTCCGATTCCGTGTTTGGTGCCCAGTAGAATCCGGCAGTGAGTACCAAGTAACTGGTTGAGGAAGCAGGGTCAGACTTAATTCGCCAACCTAAGCGATCCCACACACCTGAGTATAAGAATGCTTCCACGATGGTAATTGCTCTTGGCCTCAATGTAAGTGTAGGTCATGAGGAAGACGGAGAGGATGATGACGATAACGTCCCATCGAGGCAAGATCAAGCTTGAGGGAACGTATCAGGTATTGAAGGGGAGCTGAGGGAGTTAAAACGAAGCCACAATACCTGAAAGTCTCCGCGACGGATCCCATCTTCTCCGGAGCGTGCCAGGCAGAGAAAGCCACCATAGCCGGAATCTGAAGCAAACACACCTGGAGCGCATACGCCGAACCGATTTCCATACTGAAGAAGGACGGTCAGTGAGCTAGAAAACTCGATCAGACGAGACATCCTTGATACCTGAGGGCGATGTTTCCGTTCAGAGCGAAAGAAATAGCGTTCATGAACTCCGTGGTGTTCGGTACGAGGGCAAACAAGGTGATCCCGAGGAACTTCTCATCGATCCCAGACCCTTCAAGCACGACATCCACCACACCCACAAGCAACTCTGTACGAAACGATCAGTAAACAATCTCTGCGGGGAGACGAAAGTGGACGGACCTGCAATGACGGCGTAGAGCGCAGTGCACCCCAGAAGGACGCTGGCACTGACGAACCTGCTCCAAGACGGTGCATCATGCCCGCCATGTCCAGCGGCACCATCATCGATCTCAGGACCTCCGGACGCCCTGTACCTCCCAGGGGTAGCCTGAGCCTCCTGGTGCCTCAACGCACTGACCGTGGCAACGGCGACAGCGCGGGTAAAGTCCTCACGGGTCATGCTCTCCGGAAGGGCGGTGGGCTGCAAGCCGGTGTGTTGAATCGCATGGTCAACGGTCTCCAACAACGGAGCAATTCCCGGGGTCGGTGGGACAGAAGGCGGACGAACGTATGAAATCCTACGTTCTGATGGTGCGAGGGTAGACTGCACAACCGATTCGGGTTGAGGTCCAGAAGTCGCATTCGGTTGGCCAGGTATTGGTATCGGCCCCCTTCCGATCTTCTGACCGACAGACTCCGAATGCCTAAGAACTGCGGGGACGAACTTCTGATAGACAGAGATACGGTTGCTGCCCGGCCCTGGAAGCTCAGGGTGAAGAAGCTGCTGGGGGTTTTGCCAGATTTGGGAAGCGTGAGTGCGAAGAGAGAACCAGAGTCCGATCAGGTAAGACTAGAAGTCGCAGTCTCGTAAACAAAAAGTACCATGAGATGAATGATCACACGTGGGACGTACGAAGATGAGAACGGTAGCACAGAATGAGACCAAAGATTTGACAGTCGATTGGTAGAACGGGTCGTCCAGGGGTTCAGGATGCGCGTAGTAACATTGCTGACACTCCCAAGACCCCTTCCCTTTTGGTGTGTGTGGAGGGCAGCCGTGACACACGAGTTGGAACTGTGAGATTCACAAGATGTCATACGGACGTAAGTCGTCAGCATCCGAATCGAGACCGCGGTGAAGAGTGGATGGGTGAAAACTCACAGTTCCATACGTCTGATAGAACAAAGTCGGAGTTAAGGTCCCGATGAACGCCATCATTAACATCATGCTCGTCACACCAGCACTCTTCGCATTGAACTTCTGTTCCTTCCTCCTGACCGCCCCTCCACACATGCTCATCCCCGGCATCAACAAGACGCCAGCCAGCAAACTCCCAACGATGGACCCCTCGACCAGCCGACCCTTGCCCTCCTTGAGAGCGATCGAATAGAGGAGGATTTCGATGATGGAACCGAAGGTTGCGTTGATGACGGCGCCCATACCGATCGAGGATTGTGCGGAGATCGAGGCAACAGCCATCCCGATGAAGTAGGAAAGTGGGACAACGCTAGCGAGGCACAGGATGAAGATGAGTGCACGGGAAGCGAGGAACGTGATGAACGCTGGGACGTGTTTCCCTGCTGCTCCCCTACCCTCAACCCAAGGAAGGAGGATCATCCCGTCGAGGATGACAAGGAAGACTATGGGGATGAGATTGATAAACATAATGTTCACTCCGCCAATCGTGTACTTGTAGTATTGCCATCCGGTCGCTTTGTAGATACAAAGTAACACTGTGGAGGTGGGCGATCCAGACGGGGCGAGCTGACCAGCCAAGAGACGCGTGCTTTTGATCGTAAATGCGCTCGTCCCCCCAGAGGCACTACCCTCGCTTTCCACCGGGGCAGACATGCTGATGACCGCAGGGGCAGAACAGAATCGGACGGAGGTAGGGTGCTGGATGAGATGTTTGATGAGCGCCCAATTCAATCTAGCCATGGGGATCGTGAAGACGAGGGCATAACAAATGATGCAGACGATGAGAAGGAGGGGGACGATTATCGATAACAGGAAGAGCCAGAAACACAGCTTTCCCAGCAACCACCCTGGGGTCTCCTTGCTCGAACCAGTCGTTGAATATGCAGGAACCGCACCATAACTTCTCTGATTGCCGACATCGACAATGGCCCGCCGGGTGAGTAGGGACGTCCCTTCATTTGGCTCGGAGACGACGCTGGGAACAGGAACTCGCTGATGGTAGATGGCACTCCGCTGAGTGACGGTGGAGTTATTGGACTGTGGTTCGTGGCCCCTGGGAGTAGCAGTACCCTCGCTATCCCCCCCGCCGATGCTTCCCCCCTCCTGCGTCCCATTCACCTGTTCTTCATCATCCACGCCAGAGTCAGGGTGAAGGTCTCCCTCGAGATACTTGCCAAACGGCCAGAAGATGTACCAACCCAACCCATACACCAAATTCGCATAATTCCTCCCTCCTCCAGGAATGAGGTACAGGACAGCGGAAACCGCCAAAAACGCGAGGGACAGCCACCACCCAAACAACACCGTCCAGACGATATTCCCGAACAGCAGATGCTTCTCGGCTTGGGCGGAGGGGATGGAGTGCAGCGCCTCTTCAGCGTTCCTCGTAACCGTCCTGCTCTTCTTGTACAGCGCGGGTTTCCAGATCGGTAAACCGAAAGGATGCTCGACGTTGATGAGCGACTGACGTTCCTTGAGCGTTATTGGGTCCTCGTCGTATGAGCGGGCTGACCGAATGGCCTCGTCGTCATCGTTATCTTCTCCTTCCATGCTGTTGCGAGGGTCCCGGTCCCGGTCCGTCGAGACGTGGTGGTCCCGGGACCGCCTCGAACGACTGCCGATCTCGCTGTTCCCTTCGTCGTACTCGTCCTCTTCTTCCTCGCTGAGAATACCAGAAGGGTCATCGTGGATGGCTCCCCGGGCGGTTGAGTTGCTACTGATACTCAAACCTCGGAGCCTGGTTGGATTCGAAGTTGCGGACATGCTCCTGTGCGCGTGGATGGGCCTGCGGGGGGTAGGCGAGACCGATTGACCGGGGTTCGGATTCGTGTTGTGGCTAAAGTAGGAAGTTCCCTGATGATGGTGTTGTGGGGTTTCTGCCGGTGACCACTGTGAACTTGCACCGCGGATTGGTTGGGCAGGAGTTCTGGAGGGGTTTGAGGAGGAGGCCTGGAGGGGAGAAGTGAAGGAAGGCTCGTTCCTCGGACGCCTCTCGTCGAAGGAGCCAGAACCTCCAGCTGCGGACATGGCGAGGTTGGCTTTACGGTTCCGTGGCAGATGGACAGAGGAAAAAGGCAAGGTCGATCACATGACACACGTGGATATTATTTCTCCCGCACATCATTCAAAATCATAAGAAAATCCGATTAATCCCAAAACCAAGATGCCCCAATGGAATCTGATATAGCTGCAGACATGTACAAGAAATCCCGGTTGATACTCTACAGGCCCACTGCTATCGCTTCAGCAACTTCTCATGCATCTCCGCCCCCTTCAGCTTCGCCCGCAACAGCTCAAGTTTCGCCTCGTATCGTGCCACAACCTCCGCTCGTCTTCGCCGAATATCCGCCATCTCGCTCTCCAAATTCACCAACGCCGGATCAGGCGCCTCGTCCACCGTCTCCAGCGTCGTGAACCCCGCATTGTTCACACTCGGCGTGCTACCCGTAGAAGTCCCGAACCTCCCAAGCGAATTCGAGCTTGCCGATAGCCCCGCGTGATGGCTCCCGCTCAGACTCCTTCCCCTTGATGACATGGATGACAGCGAGTTCTTCCGTGATAGGCTGATCGGCTGAGAGACCAACGGCTGTGGGTTCGAGTTCGTTGGCATCTGACGCGGTCCACGGATAGAGGCCGATCTGCCGGAGTGTATTGACACTGTATCCGTTTCGGTCGCCATCTGCAGTGGCGTTGGCCGCCGTTGCCGTTTGGTCAGGGTACTGAGCTCCAGCCCGTTGAAGGCATCAAGCAGCCTACGCCCCTCGGCTTCAACAGCTTCAATCTCCGCCCGCAGTTCTTTTACAGACTGGGTATGTTCCCCGTTGAGATCAAAATGGCCTGAAGACCGGTGGTTTTGATCTCGCATCGGGTTTGGGGTAGACGGTACGGACTTGTAAGCCCGAATGGAATATGAGGATGGTGGTGGATTGCGGGGTAATCTGCGCGAAGTGGGTGATTGGTAATCGCTTTTCCGGCGGGCAGACAATTCTGAGCCTATTGAACTG
>Ga0307509_10010029_pt1 | contig 11692 bp, 13 predicted proteins | sample 10_EM_MG_FD_202245 | JGI IMG/M metagenome (GOLD analysis project Ga0307509, IMG submission 202245) | Populus trichocarpa ectomycorrhiza microbial communities from riparian zone in the Pacific Northwest, United States - 10_EM | ecosystem: Host-associated > Plants > Roots > Unclassified | place... | reverse complement strand
GAGAAACTCGCAACTGAGGTGGCCAAATGCGTCGAACGATTTATCGGGGTAGGTCGTGCGTGGCTTTTCCAGCATTGAATATCCAGCTGACATGATTCGTGGGAAGGAGGTGTCGATGCCAGCCGGCAAACACCCTGATCGGGAATGCTCAGACTGGAGAGTTGGCCCTGAATTCATTGACATCGATCGTTTGGTCCTTGTCGCGTTGGACCACGTCTCCAAAGGGTCTTGGCAGCCTCGCATCGGCGTCCTCGAGGAGTGAGACCCCACCTGTTTGTGAATTAGCCTAGTTTGTATCGCGCGCCCAGTTTGTTTCGATTTTCCCCCCAGTTTGATGATTGTTGTATACTGTACCACGTCGGTCTTGTTCGGTTGTACCCATTGTGATTCATGCCTTTGACCGGGGGCCGTTTGCCCTGTTTGCGAGTGCACGTGAAGCGAGTTGTGTGGTGCGTGAAGATCTCAGTTCGAAGAATGATTAGTCGTAAAATCCACCCAGTGATCCCCCTATGTTCAAATGTGAACGCAGCCGAGTCGATTTTTTCTCTAATATGTCAGATTGCGGGTGGGAACGAAATGCGGAGGAGATTCCACAAGGGGGTTCGGCGCTGCGGAGGGCTCCTCTTTTTCTGACTAGTGCCTGGATAACATATCAGCTCGTTGCCATCTATGACGCGGCCTGGTGCTGGCGTCCCCTACCGCCGGTTTCTAAGCGGAGGAAGCACGGTGGGAAAATCGGAAGCCACGGCGCCCTGGGACAAGGTTCACGAAGGCGACCATGACAGGTCGGACATCATCGCGTCCGAGTCCGGCTGAAACGCCTTCGAGCTGAACAACTGATCATCATCAGTGCTTTAACTCTTCGATGATTGACAAAATACTTTGCCAATCCGCTTCTGCGTAGCGAGGCACCGCTTTCAGGTAACGAGTAATGGGATTAATGTATCTTTCAGCCGTTTCCGGGATTGCACGCGGTTGCCTTCGATTCCATAAGTCTGTATGGACCCGCCCCGGCGCAGCGGACTTCCCAGGGTATTCCTCACGGGCATGATGGACGCCGCCATAGCACATGTGAGCCCGTCTCGTGTTTTAAGTAAGTTTTGAGGCTTATTAAATCACGACAATGGGTGCTCCGCGAATTCTATTGGACAGGCCGTTTGCCTTCCTCGACCGATGACTCTACATTCATTCCTTCCATATAAATGACAGCGCACGAACGCTAGACTCCTTTGCTTCCGTGTCTCTCTAGAGCCCCTGTCATAGCTGACGATGGAACCCTACCAATTCCCGTCTCACTATCCCCATCAGTCCCGGTCGACCGTCGACCGCGGCCACTTCACCCACGACAGTCCCGCGCTCGACCAGTATTCGAAGGTGGGAGCCTCCAATTATCTCCAATCTTCGCCGGTTTGGAGGAGCTCAGGTCACATGCTCAGATACCCGTGGGTGCGATGATTCCACCGCGCCATGGTCCCTCGGACCAGCTCTACACCCCCCCGATGAGTATGGACATGTCGATGGTTATGTACCCTGGCACGCCCACCACGCCCCACTACTCGAACCTGAGCCAGTATCCGTACGATAACCTAAGAATGCCACCAACTATGGACAACAATTACGTCTCGGCCTCGCCCCACTACGAGGTTTTTCCGAGCAATCTCCCGAGCGATCCACCTCGCGCCGTGAATTTCGGAGTTCGTACAGTGCTCATCTATCCTTTTATCCGTTCTGGACTCACCGCCGTTGGTACGTATCCAGGTGGATCCACATATTGTCAGACCGCAGCGGTTCAGCGAGCCCTGGTTTCCATATTCGGGGATCCAGACCCCTTCTCCGGTCCCTGAAATGCCCCGGAGGGCGTCGACATCGGCAGTACCCTCCAGCACTGTTCGGCGATCCGGGTCACAACTGCAGCTCGTACCGCACCGACCATACCCCCCTCCACACTCCAAGACAAAGGGCCAATACGTTGATGATGCCACCCTTCAGGCGCCCATCCTCTTCGATCTCATAGGGACTACCCAACGTGGGATCGCTGTCAAGGATGCGATGAACAAGAGGTATCACAACCTTGTGGGGAGGGATGATCCAATGTTCGAAGAGTCAGGGTCGTCCGTTGCCCTTCGGTTCGAGGTAAGCGTTCTCCTGTTCCGTCGCACGTTTCTCACCCCGGCTGATGCGCTCCACAGTGGCCCGGGTACAAGTCATGGAGTCGCCAGGTACGTTCGCCTTTTGACTTTCCAACCCTGAATAGAAGGTTCACCGTACCACCTCTTCATAGATCAAAACGAATGATTGGCGAAAGACACGCCGCCCAATCACGCGAGCAAAACTGGCAACGGACATTTCAAAGTCTCTCAGCTTATTTATCCAGGTAAGTTACCCTTCCGGTTTTGCTTCCGGGTATTCGGGGAGCTGAGGGCCCTTGTAACCCTGCCAGGAAATGGAGAACGAACCCGTAGATCCGCAAAACGAGAAGTGGAGATTCGGCGCCGGCCACATCACCGTCGAGCAAATTACCTTGGTGGCACTCGAGCATGTTTCGAAGGGATCATGGCAACCACACTTCTACGTCAACGTCTAGATGTTCACCCGCTCCTTTGCTTCCCTCCTTTCACCCGATTATTTTATTTTCGTCACCCACGCATGCTTTCGTTTGCTGAAATGCTATTCCCCGTATGTTACAGTCTTGCACTGGACCTAATCTTGTACTTCCCCATTTGTATCAACCCAATCCACCAGTGTGACGTGATCAATAGTGTATTGTACAGGCATACGCAGCGTCGTCCACATCGTTCTCCTCCCTCGAGGGCATCCGCGGGTGACTCTAAACGACTCGTCTCGGAACGCCCACGCGCGGTGATTCCCCGACAAAGGAATGGGCGACGGGTTTTAGTCGACGCCACCCGGTTGCCACGGGCCCGAAGTTAAACGACAAAGCATGTCCTCGTATCCAGTTATCTTCAAAGCTAGGATGGGGTGGATGTCAACGGCGGCCAATGGCGGGTGTCATCGGGAGCACGTTGTCAAACCCGGAGACACGTGACCCGACGGTCACTGTTTCCTCTTTCTCTTTTCTTTGTTTCCTCTTTGTGGCTGCACCGGTGTCTCCACCCACTGAAGGCCGTTTCGCAACTTGCGACGATTAATCTGATGGCTCGCACCAGGTCTCCACCACAGGATTTCTCCAGGGAAGGCAAAAGCCCATGCACCAACATTCTTCCGATGTCTTAGGTCATCGCCACCTCGAACAGCCATTTCCGCACTGCGCCCATGAGTCGCAGACCTGTACCAGTCCGTGGGCTGCAATGCTCCATCTCGGACCACCAAATGAGCGAGCGACGCATACAGTTCTCGGCCTGGAACGGGGGACCCTCTTATCCCGCACCAAGTCGTGAGGCAGGTTATTGCCGCCTCATGGCTCTTCGCGTGTTTTTGAAGTATCAACCCTTCGACTTTGCCACTGCTACAGCATTCGTAGTTGTACTATTCCACCTATTTGCTATGGACTATATCTACCCGGCGGGGAGCGAATGTCTGGCACCCACCAAGTTTTCGAAGTCCACAAGTTCTCCACGGCATGTCTTATCCCCCAAGCGATTCCTACAACGGTCCTGGGGACTACCTGAACACCCGACGAGGTTCAATCCAGTCGTCTCCGGGGAGCCAACAGGGGCGGGTTGAGTCACCCGTGAGTATGATGTCGTGCCAGATATGTTTGGTTCGCCACACTTACCCGTGACATGCCCTAGACGCTCCATGGGTCCACCAATGGCGATCAAGAAATAGCGTCCTACGGGTATCGTTCCCCGGGCTCGATCGATACATCGGTGAATTACTACCCCACCGGGACACCCAGTCCCGGTCACTATGGGACGACTCTTCCGTACCAGCAAGGCCACAGTCCTATCTACCAACAGCCTGTACAAGGTGGTATTCCCATCCCGTATCCCTCCGGACAATGTGTGAGTGGGACCCACCCTCTGTGGTTGTGCACTTTACTCAATTCCCGGTTGACCCAGACCCGGGATATGTACTCTCCACGTGGAGTTGACGGGCAGTGGACGGGCCACCCTGGCGCGGAATTTAATCAGCCTACTTCACGGCCCTCCCAACACCATGTTGGTCATTTAGCCCCTCCAGTTTATTCGGTATGTTCTTACGCCATACGGGACCGAGCAATAGGCTGAGATTGGTTTAGCATGGCCCTCCATCCATGACCCCGACCCATAGCAATAGTAGGGGTCGACGTGAAAACCCGGTCCCTCAGCGCCCATACGTCCCACACCACCGACAAAACTATTTTGATCAGTTTATCGCGGAGAACCCGATAACGTTCTCCAGTCGTTCCGGGCGGGATGGGATCGCGTTTACCGATGTTATGAATGAGAGCTTTGATTATCTCATTGGAAGGGACGATCCCATGTTTCCGAGTTACCAGGGCCCGGCTATCTCCCTGCGTCTTGAGGTAAGTTCCGCTTGGGTGCATCCGGAAAAGAAACGTCGTTGATTTGGCTCGATTCCTAGTGGCCAGGCTATAAGTCCTGGACCAAACAGATCAAGACTAAGGATTGGAGGAGGGAACCGAAGCCGATAACCAAAGCCAAGTTAGCAATTGAAGTCGCAAAGAAGGTTCAGAGTTTCATTCAAGTATGTATACGGCCGTTCTCTATCGTTCATTATCCAATCTAACGCTCTTGTTTTAGGATAACGTCAGCGAACCCATTACACCTGGATCCGAGAGATGGAGGGTTGGGCCAGGTTTCATTGAAGTCAAGCACCTCGTGCTCGTCCGTTTGGTTCACGTTTCGAAGGGATCATGGCAAGCCGAGTTCCGGGCCACCCACTGAATAGTTTGATATTACGCATTTCTGAATACGGCTCTCCTAAAGTATCTACTTGACCGTAAACATAGCTATCTAGTCGTCTAGCCTTGTAAGTTAACAGATTGCGTCTTTGTGTATCGGAAACGCGTGTTCTGCTACTGCCTCACGGGAAAGCCCGATACTCCGATAGACACCGCCGCTCGTACGATCCTTGGGTTGGTGGCCTCTTCGAATCCAACTCCCATCTCTCACTTAACTTCCGTGGTTTCCTGATTCCAATCTTCGACCTAGCCGGCCTCATGGGGTGTGGCGGACTAGTTTGTGGCCTTTATTATCCGAACACGCGCCGTGAGCATGGTTTGCTGCATTGCCATCCATTCAGTCATGATTTCAGTAACATCGTGTCGGCACCCTCCTAATTGTTTGGACCAGGTCTCTGCGCCCCAGGATAACCTGTGATCTGATCGCTCGACAGATCCATGCTGCAACCAGGAGGTCGACGGGCATGTGGGGTGCGTCAACCTGGATAATGAGACCCTCCAACTACGTCGCATCGCCCTGTTGGTATTCTGCTCCGAAAGTCCTACAGGTAGCGAACGGCTCGATCGTTGCGGTTGGACCGGTGACCACTCGAAGGAGGCTCTTCAACTTTCCCTTTCCGCTTGGAACTTCTATCTCCCCAGGTATCCCGACCGTCGCGACCTACCATCAATATGAAAGCGATTGTCAACGTTAGTCGTGTCATGCAACAACGCGGTTGCATGCACGGTATGCAGATATTTGGAGGGTTTTTGTGTATATAGGGGGGCTTTTTGGCACCGCTGTCTTTGTCTTTCTTCCCCTCGCTCTACCTCATGGACACGAGGCAGTGGATCGAACCACCCGGCGCCTCGGTCGGCATTCTGCAACCTTGTGCACTGCCTCCGTCCAATGTACGTTTCCCGGCCACTTTGCGTCATGCCTTGGGTTCTAATGCTCGTGAGAAAGGGCCACAACGTTGACATGCCGTGGCCGGGCCACGACTTCTTCTACGCACAGCCCATGGCACAGGGTGAGCTGCATATTGACAATGTTGCTTTGCTGTTACTCTGATCGCCGCATATTCTAGGTTTCACACCCGAGACCATCGGAGCACCGTGGCCCTTCGGATTCCAGAACATGCTCGACCAAAGCAACGGGGTTTTCACTGCATTTCCGCCTACCTCCAATATGAAGTACGATGAGCACTGTAATGCGATCGCCTCTGTGACTCCCGATGTTGTCGGTGATTCTTTTTTGTGAGGTGTGGCTGTTAACTGAAGCCCTGGGTAGCGACGGCCATTAAGTCACTTCGTTTCGCAAAGACCCTACACCACCTGCCGCCGTAGCCGAAGCGTTCGAGGGTTCAAGCCGGAGGAATCTATATACTTTGACACATCCTCTGGTCGAGGGTTCTCGATGAAAGACGCGTTGGACAAGAACTTTAAGAGCCTCTTGAAGCGCGAAGACCCGATGTTGCCCTCTGGCACAGCCGTTTCACTTCGCTTTGAGGTTGGTTGAGCGTTTTCAGGTATGAACTGGGCACGCGCTGACCACCCGTCCGAATAGTTCAAGGGCTATGAGTCGTGGACCAGTCAAGTGAGTTTCATGCCGCCTCGGCGTATTGGTCTACTCATTTCATCGCATCAGGTCAAGACCAGGGATTCTCGAAAGATTCCGCACCCCATTCCAAGGGAGAAATTGGCGCATGAGGTGGCCAAGAAGCTTGTGGTCTTCCTGAAGGTGAGCGTCATTGTACCGGGTCGCACGGGTTTGACGTAATGGATATGATTCCAGAAGAGGAAACCCAAGCTCGGCGAGATGGACCTCCCCGGTGAAGAGGGGACGGTCCTCAATTCCGTGAACGTCAAGGACCTTGTCTTGGTTAGGCTTGACCATGTTTCCAAGGCCTCATGGCAGCCCCAGTTCATGATCGTTCGAGACGCGTGACGAGGTTTCCTCCCCTCCCCTCCGCCCAGCTTGATTGACTTTTCGGCGCCCCCTTCTTACAAGCTCTGTTATACGCAGCTGCTGGCTCGCTGCATTTCGCCGGTAATATTAGATCATATCTAACTTTATAACGCTATTTCTTTCGATGAATCTCGTGTCTACGTATTTCGACTATTTGGACCGTATGTATGCGTACCTACCTACTCCGCAGGTTAATTCGGAAGATCCCCAGATTGACGCCCTTGGCGGCGATTCCCTGTGTCTTGAGGCGCGTCTGAGGCTTCAGGGTCAGGTCACATTGAGAGTCGAGAGCTTATTAAACCCACCCCATCTTCGTTTTGCGAGCGACAATCAAAGGTGTACCGCATGGGACACCAATGTAATTGGGGTGGATGATCAACGGAGAGACGATCTAGGGTGTGACTGTACTTGGAAGACGAGTAAGTATCAAAAAGCCTTTTTCACTTTCATTTGAATCGCGCGACCCGGGGAGCCGGTCGTGGTGTTGTGTGTCGAGGGTTATTGCATACCGCGCCGCAGTTTGTGGAGTGGTGGCTCGCGCGCAGGTTATCTGGAAATGTACCAGAAACCTTGAGCTTGCTGGTTGTGGCGAGTATGTGTGCGCGTGGCCATGTGGGTCTGGCGCCGCCGAACCGGTCGCTGTGGCCCGGCAGGACCCCGGGCCTAGTCGGTCGTTCGGGGTGTAGGGTAACCGGTTTTGCCGGAGATCCGGGACGATCCCTCCCCTGCCCGACGGCATCCGGGGTTAGAAGATTCGGTAGATTTCGTTCGTTCATCTTCGTTTGCCAATATTTGTTTACCTCACGATGCGCGCACGCTTCTCCGCCGCTCTATAGATCTCAGAAGTTGTGGCGTCGAAAGGGTTCTACTCTCCCTTGGCGGCTCAACTGAGGAAGAATGCCGTAGGTAGATTCGGGCGAGTCGATGTCAGATTTATGAACGTAGATTTTCCTCGGCGACACCCACCGCTCATCACTAGGTGTACAGTGAAACATTTCTCGATCTGGAGCAAAAGAACGGAATTCAAAGTTGTTTATCATTCTCTGGCTGCCACATCATATACAATTCTCCCCGTAGGTACGTGCACGATCCTCGATCTGAGATGTGATCTCGAACTCGATTGAGGGAAATGTGGCCGTCGGTGAGCGAACGGGGAGGGGGAACTTTGTACAGTATGGCTTCTCTGTCATTTGGGGCGAGACCAGACCTTTATTGTTCCATCCGCGCTGGCGGTGACCATCTCCCCGGCCTCGATGGGGTGGTGTTCGGTCCATGTGATCACCTTGTCGTGAACCCTCGGGGGCGGGTTCGGTTGCAAGACGGTCGCCTAATTCCATCACCGAAACCAACAAGAATGAACGTCAATTTACACGATAGTCAGGAAGGGATAAGTCCCCCCCCCATTTGTTGAGAAAAGAGAAACTCGAATGCTCACGTCAAGAAGGTCCCAAGCCCAAACTGCACCGTTTTCATCTCCGCAGATGACGCTAGCTTCATTGAAGCCGAAGCATGCCCGACATCGATAAGACGTGTTGACCTGGCCGCTGAAGTCATTCAACAACTTCCCTGTGGATCCGTCCATCAAGCGAACGTGAGAGTCGAGAGTCGTGACCAGGTATGACTGGTGATCTTTCGTCGGCATGACCGCAGTCACAGGGTCTACAAGGATCGCAGCCGCGTCAGAAAACGGTACCTGGGGAGGCCGCAGCAGTAACAGGGACAGGGACGGAGATGGAGACGTACGTCCGATGAAATCAGACCGCAGTTCGCCCTTTCTCAGGTCGTAGGTTCGAACGTGTCCGTCAACAGACCCCGTCATTATGTACGTTGGACCGACGTGGAGGGTCTGGATGGCGTCTTTGGATTCTTCCAGGGATTGGATAGCCTGACGGCCCTGAGCTCTTGACGGCGTGAGTATATCGCCGCGTGGGATGACAGAGGAACAGCCTCGCGTTACCTAAGGTCCCAAAGTTTCACCGTGGCGTCGTAAGACCCTGGGAAAGGAGTCAGCATCGACCACCGTGAGGCCCATCTTGTCCCTCCTACCGCTCGCTAGCACTGTAGCTTCTTGATTGAAGTCCACGACGTTGATCTTACCGAGATGGCCGCTGATGCGACGGATCGTGTTTCCGCCAGTTACGTCCCACAGGAAGACAGTCCGGTCTCCTCCCGAAGACGCGAACTTGGTATTATCGTGCGAACTACAAGAGGCGCAGGGGCACGCGTGTCAATCATCACTATGGATCGGAAGATCTAACTTGAGACCTACACCGCAATCGACAGCACCTCGTAGCCGTGACCAGAGTAGGCCTTTATCTCCGTTCCGACGCTCGGGTTCCAAAGCCGGATGACTCGATCCTGTCCTCCGGATAAGAGGTACTTTGCGGTTCCCTTTGCATACGTGGCGACGTTCACGGTGCCCTTGTGGGCTTTTAGGGTTTGGTGTAGCGTTCTTGCCAGTGGTTGTGGACCTCGAGAGGGTGCCATTGTGGGAAAAGTAAGGATACGCGTGACGTCACGCCAGTGCTGATCAAGGTCGAAGCGCCCAAAGATATCATGGTCGGTGGTGTTGAAGATCACAATCCCATCACTCAGTACTCAGTGCTCGGCCTTTGCTTCTTATATACGATGTTCCGGCTCCGCCTACAATACCGCCTTGACTCTAGAAAGGCCCGTATGGTACCAAGGTTCCCGTCGGCTTGTTTAATGCCCTCGTTATATATCTTCACCAGTCGTGACTGGTGGGAAACGAACAACTGTTCTCAGACTCAAAAGCATGTCCGTGCTCCCGCCAACTGGATCCGCGTCTAGCTAGTGTACAAGAGCGTCCATATCCATCCCACCGTCGAAGCTTTACTCAGTCCCTCCACCTGGATGATGCCCATCCCGAGGCAAAAGCTCATCCTCCAGCCGACGGGGACCCTCCTCGTCACCCCGCGTGGTGTACTCTTCGAACTGAACGGTCTCGGCCTGGTTCGTTTGTTGCCCATGAACAGTCGCGAACACCATACCCGTAGAGGCCTCCGTCAAACCATCCCCACACACCGCAGCTCGCCTGAGGTTCAGTAGGATCCGACAACAGATGATACTATGTATGACTCGGGTGGGGGCAACCATGAGTGCTTTGTACTGGACCTGTGCGGAATGGTAATCTGATGTTAGGGTTCGGGATCGGAAGGTGTGGGTGAGGACTCTTGCTTACTGGCGCTAGCCCGAGAATGAGAATCGCAGAAAAGGTCAAAGCTGAATCCTACCGTTTAGCGTTGGAATTACAGAACGGGGGTGTTCTTACCGAATAGCACGAGAAAGGACGCGACACCTGTTGGGCATACCGTCAACGAATTCTTGGTGAGAGAACGCTGGAGAAGGGCTCACAATCTCGATATACCACCTTCAGCAGTGGGGTATCTGAGCGCACTAGAGTTCGGAGGATAAGTATCGCGGTCGAACAACCGTGGCGTAGACGTACAATCTCTGAATCCTCCCCTGACAGTCAAAATGACAGCAGCTGGCAACGGCTTCGGTCAGTGTGCGGTAGGACGGACGGTGAAATTATTACCAAGTTCCAATATGAGAAGTACCAGAATGGTATAGAACGCCACCCCATCCCTCCGCACGAGGAAACAACCCTTGAACAAACTGTTGGGCGGTTGGCCGTCTGATTGGATTCCGTCGGTCAAGTGTGTATTGACTGTTTGGGCCCGAAAATTACTCACAGGGCGTTCTGCGAAGGGAATGCCAGGTAATCACAATCCCGGCCATCGTTGCTGCCTAGACGTGCGGTGAGTCTCGAGTGATTCCATTGGATTGTCCTGGGGGCGTACCGCATATACGACCGATAGAGGGACGATCAGCCGTTTCGACCCCGAGCAAATCGCTCTGACTCTCAGTAGGAGGATACCTGGAAACAATTCAAGGATGAGAGTCGGGGACAGCAAGTCGTGTAGCTCCCATGCCTGACATTCTGAGATCGAAACTCCGAGGAATGTGTTCCCTGTGACCGGCCAATAGACATTGAATGTGAGCGAACTCCCGGGGTACCAGTGTTTTCTCTCACATGTGACGACTCTGTAGAGGGTATAGCATGTCTAGGGTGGTTAAGTTGGTCAGCCTGTAGCATCCATAAATAACCTATACACCTACATCAAAACCTATCGCGCCATGAGGAGCAATGTGTGCTACGCGGGGCAAAATCTCCATCAGCATTCACTCAATTCCGACGATACAAAAGGTAGGGTCTGACTTACTGGCCATCATTGCGGGCACGTCAACAAACGGCCCATACCGCGATACGATGAAGAGGATCTTGGTAGCGCTCCATTCTCTTCGCCAGACGTGCTCGACTTCGCGGTCGAGGAGGAGTAGCCAATCGTATACCTAGAGATCGTCAACCATCCGGAACGATCGTACAGCGTCAAAGGGCTGTCTCCGACGGCACAGGTGACGGAACAGTGGCCTTACCAGGAGTGCTAACATGGTGACTTCAATAATAGAGGCAGGAGGGTTGAGTCCTGAGGCCCGAAGTACGGACTAGAGACTTACGGTGAAAGTACTGTTAAAAGTTGAGCAAGGTTGGGTGACGAGCATAGCTGGCAAGCTGGGACACTCACGGTAACATACTGTGACCGCGACAAAACCAAGAAAACCTCAGAATCTGAGATGCTCTCCATCCGACCTGACAGAATTTGCCCACTCGCAGGAAACAGGGGGGGAAGAAATGAGGAGAGGGAACACAATGACGCGCGGACTTGTGTGTGGGTTGACACATACTTGCGCAGCTGGCACTGCACAGTCCAGAGATCCCAGGAAGCACGAAACCCATGAAACCGTGGGACATGGCGTGTTCGAAGTGAACCTACCACCCTCGATTTCATCCG
>Ga0307509_10010028_pt1 | contig 11692 bp, 10 predicted proteins | sample 10_EM_MG_FD_202245 | JGI IMG/M metagenome (GOLD analysis project Ga0307509, IMG submission 202245) | Populus trichocarpa ectomycorrhiza microbial communities from riparian zone in the Pacific Northwest, United States - 10_EM | ecosystem: Host-associated > Plants > Roots > Unclassified | place... | reverse complement strand
CTGCAACCAGTAGGGAAAAAATATCAAACAAATGACAATTTTTTTCCCGCTGAGGAAAAGAAATACAATTGTCCAGCTAAACATGTACTATACAAAAAAACAAAGGAGGAAAAGATAACTGAAAATATTAAATCAAAGTGAAGGGGGACTAAATATCAACCTTACAAAGTCAATGTTTTGGGAAGTGAACACTAGAAAGATAAGATTGTGATATAGATGCCACATTTGTTGCCATAGTTAACAAATCTCAAAAAGCTACACATGGCAGGGAGGCATACTTCCATGAGTTTCTATTTTATGGATGGGAAAAAAGGAGACTCGTACAAAGAAAAGTAAGAAGATTTTACTTTCTTTTATCTGAAAATGAATTTACATTCTTCTATTGAAATCATAATTTGCAACCATATACCATTAAATACTTCAGATCATTGTTATTCAATGGAGAGCTTTAGAAATGAAAAAAGATTTAATAAACTTTCTTTTAGTTGACGACCCCCAAAAGCTGCCGAAGGACCAACAAGATGAAAAAAAAAATAAACAAATAATTATGTACAAAATTAATGGCATGCAAGCAGAAGAACAGATGAATTTGTTTTATACAAGGTCCATACCTTATGTATATGGGAACCAGTCCTTCGACCTTTGGAAGATCTTTTATATGTTCCAAAACCTTCATAGCTTCTATGCTGTACCTTGGATCGCCAGAAACAGTACTGAGATAATTAAATTCAAGCTGCACAGTGGAAACTTCTGCAGTACTACTCAATCCATCCGGAGCTCGATGTGCTGACGGATCATGCAGAACAACATCACTAAAGGGAATAGAAGTTGGGCTAGAAGTAAAGGCCAAAAGCAGTCGATCAGCCAAATTTCTAGCAGTTTCAAGATAGACAGTTGGTTTAGGCCCCTTATGCGTCAAATTTGTCCCTTGCTCTCCTCCACTTAAATGATAAGCACTTAAGAGGCCACCCAAGACACGAATAGTAGTTTCAAATAAATTTACTTGGCCTTTCTTGCTAATCCTATCAGAAAGGTGTGTTTCAATCCATAAGCCTGCTTCAGAAACAACTTCATCGGCACCCATTATCAAGGCAGTATCAAGAGCATCAACAACAGTAGCACCTAGACCTCCTAATCCATCAACTCCTTGCTGACTCAGGGGCATAAGTTCATCATAGCCCATTGCATACATTTTATAGCCTGACCAAGCATGGATGAAAGCCTTCTGCACTCTTTGTTGCCTATCCACCCATTTTGAATCAGTATTTAACTTCTGCAGTTCATGAGGAAGATTATCAATGCTACCCTTTTCATCAGGCGGTAGTTGAGGAGGAAGTCTTGGTGGTTTCCTCCAAAATCTTTGGAATCTACCTCCACTATCTGAAATTCCCTTAACTTCTTTATTCACCTTTATTCCTTCAGCTTGTCCTTGGGAAACAGAATGGGGGGTACTTTTATGCGTGAACATAAGACATGCTAAGCCAAAGATCATTAATAATGCTAAAAACTTTCCTGTACTGCAACTTAAACAATCATGCTTTGCGTTACTGGTGAGTAAGGACTGTGTGATCACCTGCAATACATAATAAGTTGTAGGCAATTCAATTCAATGTATTAATTATCCATACGAAAAACAAAAAAGAAAAATGTGAATCTTAAATGTTACAAACCATGGGAAAAGAAAAATTCTTAATTTAGGAACATCATTTGAAATTTTATTAATTCATATGGTGCCTCTAATTGTTAAAATTCTAAAAAAAAACATGGATTACTGGGAATTATTAATATAAGGATTAGAAGAAAATTACAAGAACTATCCTATGTCTCACAATCCGTTGCCTTCTGACACCTGATTTTTTAAAAACCTATGGTCTGCATCTGTTACAATATAGATTCTCCATGAACACTAGTTTCAGAACCAACATTGTTTTATCCATATGTTGATATGTTCACAAAAATACCATTGTTGACTCAGTGATTTTCTGAAACTACTAAAGTGCACTTTCCATTATTCTTGACTTGGATTAAGAGAGGATAAGCCAGAGAAAAGGAGAAAGGTAAAGGAAATGGCCCAAGTCACAACCCAAACCATGGTCAAGTTTATCAACATCATTCCCACAACCAAGGAGCAGTTAGACAATTATGCTAGCATTGAGGAAAGTGCTTTCGCCAAAGGACCTCTGTTTTTTAAACATGAGAGCAGGGAGAAAGGAGAGGCTAGAAATAGCAAGTTAACAGAGCAAGAAATTACATCCTTTCCACATATGTATCTTTATAAAATAACACAACTGAAAGTGGAGATGTAGTTCCTTGAACATGAAAGCAGGAGGAACAGAAAGGCTAGAATTAACAAGGCAATTACGCAAAAAGTCACCTTATTCCAAGAAATGTCTCTCTGCACAATATGGTGACTAATAGTGGAAAAGAATAAGCATCGCTAATGCCCCTTTGTGTGTATCAGAAACCTTATAATGATTTTTTTGTGCCTGTTTTCCATTTGTTATTTTGGTAACGGAGAAAACTAAAAAAAATCTCGAACTCCATGCATGACATGAACTCCTTGCACATTCCAATATTCTATTCTATGGTGTAATTCTAGATATACCAAACCCTCTCCAGCATTTGATCAAACATTCCCTTCGGAAAGCATGTTATCACACCCTAATTGTGCTATCCAAATCTATATACCCAACAACGCCTTTATTCCTAATAAACCAACCATAATAATATATTAGCCTTTCTAATACTCCAATAAACCAGAATTACAACATTCTACTTGATCATGTAAGTTTGCCAGACGCAAGCATCACCCTTTGACCCTGATCTCCATGCTTACGTCCATGAACTGTATCATCCCAGCAAAAAATTCAGCTCAAAGCAGGCTGATGAGGTTGTAATAGGCATAGACCACAACATCCCGAGGAAGGATTAGGTTCTATTGGATTTAAGCAGAACAGGGATTCGTGGGGCTTAGTTGCAAAGAGTAAGATACCCATATAGCTCCAACAAATTAATGGATCTGTATGTGTGAAAGCAAGCTTGACATGCGAAATAATTATTACCAACAAGTTGAACTTCTACTCATTTGCAGAATTAATTAAAGCTTCATAGCATTAAATCCTTAAGTTACTCCTAAATAAAATAAAATCCCTCTAGTCCTTCGACAACGCCACAATTGAACGACATTAAAAAATAGAAAACTGATTGAGAAAAAGAAAAGGATCGGATTGACCGTATTTATTCTGGAGAGAGAGAAGTAACAATAAGAAGAAGAAGACAAAGAGACGTTAACCTTGACGAATGAACGTTGTCGGAACTTGGCGTTGTCGTAATGGACATCTTTCATGGAATAAGGCAACGATTTCGACATGCTCGATCTTTAATTTAATTTAGGGTTTTCTTCTGCCGATCTCCTCTGCTCTGTTGAGTGCAGAGAGGGGGGAAGAGTAGAGAGTTTGGATCCAGTTAAGGACGCACCAAATCGAACTTCGATGGAAAATTGGAATAGGACTGTTAGCTTTGGTTTCAAGTCAATGGAGGAGCAGAGAGAGGAGAGGAGAGGGAGGGAGGCGCCTTTTCTTTTTCTCAGCTGGGCACGTTTGCCGTGGCCTCACCAAACAGAACGTGACACTTGGTGCTTGGTCGTGTTCGAGTGATTCATCTCATTAACTAATATATTACATCATTTTTCCCGCGCTACACTGCCGGGGTGCGCATAACCTGGTTTATGTAATGTCATACTGAAACTAAACCAAAAAATGTGAACATCGTTGGGCACTGAAATGTGGTTTCTTTCATCTCTTGGCGAAGATATGGAATGACTGACTTTCAATCAAAAACTTGTAAACAGGTGAATCTTCTCGATCAGTGACTACATTTGTAAACAGATGAATATTCTTGATCAATAATGCCTGCATCCACAATTGATTTCTACACGTAACAGATCCTGAAAACAGCACGATACTTCACAAAGATTTGAACCAGAAAGAACACTTTAGCAGCAAAGCGGTGGAAGAGCTAAAAAATGCAAAATCAAACATGTTTAAATTTATGAACATTTACAAAGTTTTCAAAGTTTGGTTAAAGCGGCACCATTTCATATATTTATATAGGTGAAATTTTCTTCTTACATTGAGATTTCGTTAAGAGTGTTAATCATTCATCCTCCCATTAATTTTGTAAATCTTGATTTCATACTCAGGTTAGTATACACCACTCTTACTAATAATTTATTATTACTCATGAAACTCCTAATTAGTAAATGTACTAGTAAAAGTTGAGTTCCTATTATTAGTAAGTTTAATTAAATGATTTTAATTTCATACTAACAGAAGTGTTTCTAACTAAATCTCTTGAGAGATCTTTAGTGAAAGAATCTGTTAGATTATTGCAAGATCTAACACACACAATGATAATTATCCCATTAAAAACTAATTGCATTATATATTCATGTCTCCAGCTGATATGTCTATATTTTCTATTGTAAATTTTACTAAATGCTTTAGACATAGTTGATTAACAATCATAGTGTAAGGAGATAAATGGCATCAGTTATGGCCACAACTTAATATCCAATAATATATTTCTTAATCATTATGTCTCCTTACCTATGGCTGTTAAAGCTATGAACTCGGATTTCATTGTAGAATAAGTTAAACATATGTGTTTCTTTAAAGCCCAAGAAATAGCACGACCTCCTAAAATAAATACTCATCCAGAGGTTGACTTAGTATCACTGCACTAGTTATCCAACTAGCATCAATATAACTTTCAAGTACAACTGAAAAATTATTATAAAATAATCCAAAATCCATAGTCTTTTTCAAGTAACCAAGTACTCTTGTAATTGTTTTCCAATGATCCGTACTAAGATTACTTGTGTATCTAGACAATTTACATACTATAAAAGCAATATCTAGTCTAGTACAATGCATAACATACGTTAAGCTACCAATTACACTAGCACATTCAATTTGAGTAATTGATCTACCAGTATTTTCTTTCAACTTAAAGGAAACATCATAGGGAGTATTTGCTACTTTGATATTCAAATGATCAAATTTATTTAAAACTTTATCAATTTAATGAGATTGACAAAGAGTAGAACCCCCCCCCCACTATGTTTTTTTATTTTGATATCTAAAATTATATCTACCTCATTTAAATCTTTCATTTTGAATTTTAAGGTTAGATATTTCTTCGTATCATTAACAACATTTATGTTAGTACTAATAATGAGCATGTCATCCATATAAAGACATATGATCACGTCGAAATTATTTGTAAATTTAGAATAAATACATTTATCAGCACTATTATATTTAAAACCATATTCTAAAATTACAAAATTAAATTTTCATGTCATTGCTTAGGTATTTGTTTCAATCCATATAGAGATTTAATCAATTTGCAGACCTTATGTTCATTTCCTAGTAGAGCAAAACCCTCTAATTGTTCCATATAGACCTCCTCATCTAATTCTTCGTTAAGAAAAGTTGTTTTAACATCAATTTGATGTACATATAAATTATAGATTGATGATAAAGCCAAAAGTATTATTATAAATGTTATACGAGCCACCAAAGCATATATATCAAAATAGTTTATTCCTTCCTTTTGTCTAAAGCCTTTTGCTACTAACATTACTTTAAAAGTTTAAATTGATTCATCATTATTATATTTTCTTTTGAAAACCTATTTACATCCAATTGCCTTGGAACCTGGAGGCAAATCAACAATAGTCCAAGTATTGTTATCTAATATTGAGTCAATTTCATCATTAACTGTCTCTTTCCAAAAAGCAACATCTCGAGACATCATTACCTCTTAGTATGTTTTAGGGTCATCTTCAACTATTAATAAGATTAGTATCTTATTAAGCACATCAGCCTTATTGCCTTCAACTAAGAAAACAATAAATTGTGAAGATATATAATCCGGATGTAAATTGTTTTCTATTTTAGCATGTTGGCTTCTCCTAAATTCAGTGGAATGATCAATTTGAGTTCTTTTATTTCTATAACTTGGATCAAAACCTACATTATTTGTTAACTCTATTTCAATTTTAGAATTATTGATTTGTTCACTACTTGAATTATAATCAGTTTGAAAATTATTTTCAATAAACTCAACATCTCTAGATTGCACAGTTACATTAGAACTTGAATCCAACATCTCTATATACTTTTGAATTTTCAGCATAGCCAACAAAATTCTCCTTTAAAGCTCGAAGTCCTAATTTATCCTTTTAGGATCCGGAACTCTATAAAAGGCAAGGTAACCCCAAACTCTAAGATAATTTAAGTTTGGTTTTCTTTTCTTCCATAATTAGTATGGAGGAAATTTTAATTTTCCAGAAGGAATTCTATTATATATATGACAAGCAGTGAGTAAAGCTTCCTCTCCCCCCACAATCTAGTAAGCAATTTGGCATTCACTAACATAGAGTTAAGCATATCAACAAGTGTTTTATTCTTTCTTTCTGTCAAGCTATTTTGTTGGGTGTATATAGTGCACTAGTTTGATGTATGATTCCATTTTCTTCACAAAATAAAGAAAATCTCATGAAAAAATACTTGCCACCTCTATCAAGCTTGATCTTTATGTTTCATTAAATAAACATAAGTATACTTTGAATAATCATCAATAAAAGTTATAAAATATCTATTTCCTCCCCTAGTTAAGATGTCATTCAATTCACATATATTTGAATGCAGAAGTTCTAATAAATTTGTATTTCTCTCAACTTTAGGAAAAGCTTTTTTTCTAGTCATCTTTGCTTGAATGCAAATTTCACATGTTCTTTTATCTTCAATTTTATAAGAAATTAAATTATGCTTAGCCATATATTTTAATGATCTAAAACTAACATGTGCCAAATGATCATGTCATAAAAATGAAGATAAATTACCACCCATAAAAAATGTGAGTTGATTCGGAAATGACTTGAAGAAGCTCATCTCACACATGAAAAGCATCCGCGAGGATGAATTTTTAAAGAAATATGGGAGGATAGTGAAAATTACGAAGGTGCCTGTGCATAATTCAACAATTAAAGCCTTGATGTATTTTTAGGACCCTGAGTAACAGTACTTCATTTTGAGAATTTAGACATATGTCCTACTTTGGAAGAATATGGCTTGCTGACCGAATTTCCTCAAAATCTATATAAAGTCTACTTCCACAAAAGGCGCAAAAAAGTGTTAACTCAATTGGCTTAATTGATCAAAGTTTCAAATCTCCATAAAATATTGGAGAAAAGTGCTACTAACCTAAAATGAAAGATGATCGAAGATGTATTCGAAAGCAAGAAGAATGACTATAGATTTGTTGAAGAAAAAAGGTAAAATACTTGCTTTAGAAATCTTCAGGTTGGTGTTATTTCCAAACCTCACTGGAATAATCAGTATAGAGGTGATTGCAACTTTTGTTGCATATGAAAACACTATCTTAAGACTCAAATATTGTAGGAGGGTTATCAAGGGATCAATATGTTGTGAATAGTTTTGTACATATGGCTGATTAGCCATATTAAACAAAGAAGTCAATATTTAACAACTTCTGGTGGTTTAGTCAAAAACCATTAGAGATAGTTAAAAAGAGGAATGAAAGGACCTAAGCGAGGAAAACTGTAAAGTAAAAGTGAAGTGGAAAGGAATATCTCAAGGAGAAGTGAAGTGGAAAGCTCCATGAATGAGAGCAACAAATTGCTTGATGAGTTGTCGGCATAAATGATGGGTGCCTCTGAATGAAGTGACCAGATATGTCAGTTATGCACTTGCTTTGGTTGTGAGGCAACTTGGAGGCGTACAACATGTGCCAAGGACAAACAGGTTCTCACAATTCTCTAGGTTATTCAAGAATCAATCTACTTTGGAAGTCGTAGTGGACATTAAGCAAGACTATAAGATTTGGGTATTGGTCAAGAAGGAATCATATGGTTTGAGAGATCCATTTGCTAGTGAAAAGTATCCAGGGTGGAGAAATCTATCACTAGTCACCATCTTCATGACTCTTGGATTTGAAGCTGAGACTTCGCAAGCTATTAAATCGACTAAAAGAAAAAGGATTAGCAACGAGGAAGAGTTGAGAGAATAACTAGAAAAGCTCCAAATAGAGGTGGGTATCAGTAAAGCCCTCAAGATATCCCTCGAGCAACAAATCCTCACTTAAGAGAAATTAAGAAAGTTTATAGAGCAACAGTTGAAGGACAAGGCTAAGAAAATCATATCTTTAGATAAGCAATTGAAAGGAGAAAAGGCAGCTAAAAACCAAGGTGAGGAAAAGTGAGAAGAATTCAGAACATATTGGATGCAAACCAATACTAAGCTAGAGGCTTTGAAAACCAATTTCAACGATTGTCAAGAAAAGGCCGATATGTCTTCCAAAACCCAACCTGAATTAGAAAGTAGGATTGAGCAATTAGAAAGCGGGATTGAGCAATATGAAAGGCTATACAAGAAGCATTTGATGTTGGAAAGTGAGCTGACTGAAGCAAAAGCCAAAGAAAAGGTTGTTGGGGTCTTTAAAACTGATTTAGATAAAATAAGAGATGAGATTGGAAGGGATGTCCACCAATATCAATAAAGCATGATTGAGACTGATGATTTTCTTAGAGACATGGAAAACAAAGGCTTTGCCTTTCTCCATGTAAATGATGATGATGAGTAGACTAGATTTTAATGTAAAAGTTTTCATCAAGTATTAATGAAAAGGGCTTAGACTCAACCTTTTGAGCAACATCTCTTTATGATGAGTGTATTCTTATTAAGCGTTGGATTAGATTAAATTGTCTCGACACTATGAAAGGATCAAAACCCTACCCGTTTATAAAGGAATGATGGTCATATATCAACTCGAGGTATAGCTAATCCATATCCAACATTCATCATCATACATCCATATGCATTGTTGCTACCCAATTTTTGATCTTTTTTTTTTCAAAAATACCAACAAAATCCAAAAATATGTTATTGATGTATTTGCATAATTTCAACGTCTTTTCCAAAGAATTTAAACCAAAAAAAAATCTACTTTCAAAGCGTTTAGTTGTTACCACGCTTTTTAAGTCAATGTTGATGTTGCCTCTTTTTTTAAAAAAAATCAAAATACAAAAAAATAAAAAAAAAATCAAAATATAATAAATGGGTAAAGGGATCAAAAGTGAAAAAGAAAGAAAATGAGGGACCAAAGAAATTTTATATTGCTCGGGACTAAACAATTGAGAGGAATAAGACAAAAAAAAAATTACTTATTAATAAGTGGTTATACACGCCCAAAAAAGAGGAGCAAATTTTATGGAGGATAGCCATAAAAAAAAATAACCTAAGGGGGAGAAAAAAAAAAGTAAAACAAAATAAAAACCAAAAACAAAATATTTCCCACATACACAAAAAATTTAGCGCTCAGTAAACCTAAGCTTAGCTAACACACCCAAAAGAGAGACAACCACCCATCTCTTTCCCTGCACCTCTACCAACCATGACTCTCAATCTCTCCCTTTCACTATTATAGATCACAAAACTCAAAACAACAACCTATTTTCCATTTTTTTCATCATAGACTCTACTGCCACTCAACTCTTACCTTTACCACCGATCACCACCATTTTCTTTCTTTCTCTCAGCTAGTATTAGTGTTGCCATCATCATCCCAACATGTGGTGCCTTTTTTCTTCTTCACTTCCAACAACATAAAAAAACCAACCGATCCAACCATCCACTTCTAGTCGCGACTCAACCATGACCAATGCCATCAGCTCTTTATCCCCACGGTGGTCAAGACACAGTAACTTCGTATTCCTTTTAGTTTCCACCATCCATAACAGCTACACCATTGCCCAACCACCCTTCTTTTCTTTCGCAAGCCCGATGGTTGGTCTTCTAAGCCACCACCATTATAATTAACAACAACACCCAGTATGGTGAAGTTGAATGTGTAGAGAGAGAAACTGATGAACTAGTAGAGAGAGAAAAAAATAAAAATTAAATGTGTTGTGTGATTTTTTTTTCTTTTTAGAGGTGAAGTTGCATTTCATTATTGATATAAACGTGAAGAGGAACAAGAGAGCTACCTAATCCACTAGTTGTTTTCCTCCTAACATTGATGTTGAGTGGGACCACGTTCCACCAGTGGCGGTGGCATATTGGACTTACGCGGCATAACTGCTTTGACAGTGTTCCTGTATATCTAGTGTATCCAATAGCTCCAGACCCTGTCCAATCAATTTGTTATCCAAATTTTGGATGACTTTTGTGTTTATTATTATGTACTTGTAAATATGTGTGTGTTATTTAGTAAAAAAAAAAAAAATTGTCTTCGCCTTTTTCTTCACATGCATTTGAATGTTTAGAACCAAAAATACCAAAAAAAAATTAAATGATTTAATTTGCATTATGGTCAAAAATCCTAAAAGTTATTTGATTATTAAAATCTAAAATATTGAATGGATTTTATAACAAGTTTGTAAAATTCCAAAAACTTTGGCCAATATTTCAATAACTCTAAAATTTTGATTCATGAAAATTAATGGTCAACATCCTAGTATAAATGTTGGACCTATAACTAGGTTGGTATTTAAATACCAGAAGTTGACTAGAAAATTTTCAAGATTATTTTAGATATTCACTAATTTTAATTGGGAGTATTTTTCACCATAATTTTTCACCAAAATTGTTAGGGAACCTATATGGATTCTTCCTATAGAAATTTATCTTGGCATACAAGCCCTTAATAATTTGAAATGTCATATTTATTCATGAGTGTAAATCTTTGTTTTAAGCCATAGAGACAGACCATCGATTAGGAACCCATCAAAACCTTAAAACCATATCTAGACCACATAATACAGCTTACCTTAGATAAGATGTGCTATGGGTGCTAATACATTCTCTAGCCACAACCAGTTCCTTACCCTAGAAATTTTTTATAAGACTAGTACACACGGGTTTCATAGTGACCTTGACCTAAACAACTAGATGGCGACTCCTCAATCTCGACATCTCGTTATGCTGCGTGCCCACGAGTGACATGCATCTACATTTATGAAATATGGAATGTGCATGGTAGATATTCAAAATATAGGTCCCCCTGTTAGAGTCTACAATACTAGGCTTCATAAAAGGATGGAAAAAGAAGAGATGACTCACCTTGAGGCCAACTACCAAAGAAAAACTAGAAGACAAGAATAATATGGCTTAGATGGCTACCTTACTCGAGCAACTATTGCAAGCATAGTTTGGGGGAGAGACATCTAAAGAGCAGCCAACCAATTTACTAACACCAACAACTCTTGTTATCCTCGACTTACAAAACTTGGGGGCAAATCCTGCTACTATACCACAAGGAGCATCGAGCATTCCGATGACTCATGTGATTATGCCTTCTCAAGTGTCAGCCACACTAGATCTAATAATGGATAGATCCCACGGGGTTGAATCCCCTAATCATCCTGAACAAGATAAGTGGCTGCCTGGAAGGAAAGATTAAGGGTTGTTAAGGGATTTGACCTCTATGACCCAGTTAAAGCCATTGAGATATGCTTGGTGTTAGATTTAATGGTGCCTGAGAATTTTAGGGTGCCAAAATTTGTCAAGTATATGGGACTAGAATGCCTTAATACACGCATTTGAGATCTAACTACAACAAAATAGCAAAAGTCATACGCGGTGAAAAGTTGTTCATCCATTTCTTC
>Ga0307509_10010027_pt1 | contig 11692 bp, 16 predicted proteins | sample 10_EM_MG_FD_202245 | JGI IMG/M metagenome (GOLD analysis project Ga0307509, IMG submission 202245) | Populus trichocarpa ectomycorrhiza microbial communities from riparian zone in the Pacific Northwest, United States - 10_EM | ecosystem: Host-associated > Plants > Roots > Unclassified | place... | reverse complement strand
TAATACGGCTCCTAACGCAAAGTCACTAGCGTCGGTTTCCAACTTAGTTGGACGAGTGTCATCAAAGTGTGTCAGAATTGGGCCCGTGGTAAACATTTCCTTCAATGTGTCAAAAGCATCCTGACACGAAGGAGTCCACGCCCATTTGATACCTTTCTTTGTCAAGGCGGTCAATGGTTTAGCTATCTTACTAAAACCCTTCATGAACCGATGATAAAGTCAGCAAAGCCCATAAAGCTTTGCACATTGACGACCTTCTCGGACATTCACTATGCCCGGATCTCTTCAACTTTTGTACTTGTGATAGAGATTGCTCTATCGGATATTTTATACCCAAGGAACTCTACTTCCCGTTGATGGAAGCTTGACTTCTTAGTGCTAACGCAAAGGCGTGCCTCTGCCTTTCTCAGTCTTTCCATCAATCGCTTAACTAGGGCGCGATGTTCTTCAACTGTTTCCCTATTGATCAGAATCTCATCCATATAAGTGATGACTCCGACATCTAACATGTCACGAAATACATCATTGATCATACTTTGAAAAGTTGCGCGTGGGTTGCATAACCCAAAGGGCATCACTGTGTACTCCTAAAGACCCTATCTGCTTTTAAAAGCGGTCTTCCATTCTTCTCCTTCCACCATATGGATAAGGTAATAGCCATTCTGCAAATCTAATCTTGTGAAGATAGTGGCTTTAGCGAGCCTACTCCTGAGCTCTCTCATCAAGGGCAACAGATACTGATTCTTAATAGTAATCTTGTTCAACCCTTGGTAATCAGCACATAACCAAAGCGTACCATCAGGCTTTGGTACAAATAGGATTGGAGCGCCTATTGGCGAAGAAGATCTTCTCATCTTTCCATGATCCTCAATTTCCTTAATATAATCCCATAATGCCTCTAACTCCTTTTTAGGCAAGGGATATATAGGCCTATCTGGCAACATGGCATCAGGGACCAGGCAAACACGGTGATTGTATTTAGTATGCTCGGGCAGAGTATTTAGCCACTCCTGACTCAATATATCTGCATAGTTTTGATATTCTGGAAGGATCTTGACCTTGATATCGTCCCCGTCTTCATCAGTGTAGAGGGCCATTCCGATGACAAAGATGTTGTCTGGGTCTTCGGCTAAGAGTTCCTCCTCTGTAATGCATTCTAAACGCCTTTCTTTTCTAAGGCAGTGGGCTTTACAATAATCAGAGAGCCACTTCAGACTGCTTTTTTCCCAGTTGATATCTCGGTTGTGGTCCTTCAACCACGACATTGGCACGTAACCACTCCCTTTGCCTGCCGGCATGTCTGCGACTTCAAATCGCATTTTATTCATGTGGTCTCCTATGTACATATCTACCATAGTAGTATAATGGAGACACGAACCTGGGATATGATTCCCACTGGCATCTGTAATAGGTGTCGGGTCTTTCTGACGAACGCAAGGTACTTGGGCATCCTTAACCCAATCGCTACTTAGAACAGCACCAGTAGCGCCACTATCCAATAATAAGAGGGCTTCACCACTCAGCCTCTCTTGGTTGTGGGTCCATTCCAATCTCACTTTCATGTGAATGGATCTTGTATGTGGCGGTGGGCCTGCAAGCCTCAACCGCTTCTGGTGTCTCTTGTCCCTTAACATTTCGGTTAGTATTTCTTAGAAGGATTTGGTATGGTTTACCATAACCAGTCAATATCGCTTTCCTTTCGACACAACAGCGGCCACAACGGGTCGTGAATGGTTTTATCACTTGCTAAATTTATGGGATTTCAACAGCTAGGGTGTTTACTATCACGCCAGCATGATTTTGGGTACTCAAACCTCCTCAGGTAAACTTGCAAAAGAACTTCAATTGCTAAGTCAAGTCCAGCCTGACGAAATCAAAACAAAGCCCAACCAGAGTCCTTCCAAAAATGCATAACAGTATGAGATAAGCAAAACAATACATTGCACAGTATCACATAAGAAACAATAAAACTAAATTGAAAGAGCTGTAACTATCCCAACACGTCACAAAAGAAACCTTCCTCCATCATGCATTGTCTAGCACGATATATTAGTTTCAGTTTGCAGCGCTTAAGGCTGGGAAACATACAACCGACATCTTTCATCTTCACCTAGTATGCCCATCACTGGGCCTAGTGTAAAGTTTTAGCATCCTTCCATCTATGATCTTATCATAGGATAAAGCTTACCTAGTCATCCATGTCGGTATCAACCTCCAAGATATCCAAATCTGGAGGGGGTGATCCACGGAGCTTGGCAACAACTTATGTCCCAGCAGATTTAGGAGCCGCTTCAATGCGTCTCCACTTTGGGACTTGGGGGGCTTGGTATCCAGCCTTAATAGCACCACCCTTTCGCCTGATGTGTGAGGACGCGACAACTAGGGCTGCGGATGGACAATTCGTCCAGTCGTGACCATCTTATCCACAACGGGAACATTGATTCCGCCTTTCGCGCTTGTCAATCAGAGTCTAAGGCACGTTCTGGTGGATCTTCAAATGTTCTGTTTCTGCGGGCTTTGTGAACCCTTGCCCTCGGTTGCGAGGCTTTTGCTGCCGTGGGCCTCTGGCCTTTTTCTCCTTCCTCTGTCCCTTTCTCTCAGAAGTATGCCTGTCGTGGCTCTTTACACATTTCAAAGAATTAGGCTCCTTTTGTACCTCTGTACGAAAATTGGAGGCATCTTCGAGTTGGTGTCCAGTTTGACGCAGTAGGTCCAGGTAATCCATATATGCTACTGGATGGGGGGATTTCATGGACCAGGCAGCGTTGAGGACGTCAGTCATGCCTATGCGTACCCTGTCTTTCACAAACTCCTCGCTATACCCTAACAGTGCTGCAAGGCGGATAAGTTCGTCGATAAAGCGATCGACCTTTCAGTCCTTCATGTACAACTGGCTCCTTTCGCTCAGAGTGCGATTCCTATCCGATTAAACACCTAGCTTCCTTCCAAGCAGTTGCGAAACCCTTCCCAGGTTCACAACTCATGCTTGAGATCAAACTTGCTCCCTTGTCATTTGACCGCATCTTTGTTAATGTGCGGGTGTATGGCGTTATACCATTCTTTCGCAGTATCTCTCTAGAGAGGCATGACGAGGCTGACTTTATGGATTTCCTTCACCAAGCAAGCGCGGAAGTAGTCCAGCTTAATCTCGACATCATGTATGAAGCGTTGTGTGTCCTCGGGATCCCCGGTAAAGGGGTCAACTTCAAGTTTCTCTGGCTTCTTGGGCCGATGAGATGACTTCTTAGCCTTATGAGAGTCCTGAATAAACTTATTCACAACCGCATATTGTCTATTGTACTTGTGCTTCTTTTCTCGACTCCAGTGGTGGTTGTGACTGCCAAGGAAGTCTCTCGGATCGGGGGGTTAGGTATCGGATCCCTCACTATCGGACGAAGAAGAACTGGAATCACCCGGATCATCTCCTCCAGCAACGCTTCCGCCTCTGGGAGGTTGCCCACCTCCAGTGCCTCCTGTGTTTCCAGCTTGGGCTCCCCCAGGCATATCATTGCCCTCAAACCGTTCCTCCTCCGGCGCGTCCTGATCCATCTGATCAGACGGTGGTTGTGCCGGCGAGCATGGTGGAAGTGGATGACGGACGGAGTGTTGAGGTTGTGGTCTCAGGTAATCACGCTGATAATCACGACAGTCGGCTACCTTATGTCGGGTTGACTCACCATAGCTACAATGGCTTTTCGGGGTGACGGTGGGTTATTCTTTCGGAGCCATTATAACGGTTTGGTTCATCCCTTTAACACATGGTGCCCGATGCGAAAAATAAAACTCACTACTGTCACCCCGAAACATGCGACATCCTTCGTTACAATTCTTCGAAGCGAATTGTCCTGGTTGGTCTGAATAACCTGACCATCCCGCTCTGCCAGAAGGCTTTGCCGGAGCTGGTGGTACCTGTGCCTAAGCAGAGGCGGCCGGATTGTGAGGTGTGGCGGGTATCGGCGTTGAAGCCGAAAACGCGTATGGCCGATCTGCTTCTACCCGTATCGCCGGTGCTAGTGTGACAGGTTCAACTACCGGTGGGATAGGTACGTTCGATGGGGCTCGCGGTGGTGGCTGTCGCGACGGTTGCCTCGAGCTTTTTCTCGAAGCTTGGCTTCTGGACTTGGTAACACCCGTCCGCTGAGGTGCGACTCGAAGATTCCTGAGGTTTGCCACAGGGCTTACACCTCTAGATATCATGGCTTCTTCGAATGCCACTGTCAACGGGGCTGGTTGAGGACTGACCAACACTTGCAATTGCTGATACAACTATCTGACTCGCTCTTGCGATTCCAAGGCCGTCTGAGCGACTTGAGTCAATATGGGTGCCATTTCCTTATCCAACATGCCAGCCGCCATTTCAGCTAGGTATTGTGGAGGAGGCTCGATTGCCAGAGGTAGCGGAGGTGCTGTACGCATGTTGACATTGTTGTCGCAGTCTATCGAGTACCCTCCCAGAACAGCCAACTCCAAACCTGTTAGGCGTGCCCTGATCATTCGATCTGAAAGGGCTAATTTAAGGTACTCTACCTGCTGAACTTTCATCCAGCGGTTGGCATTGGTTACCATCTCGTTTTGCCATTCGAGCTGGGTAGCCGTGATGAAATCTCCCATAGAAGCCTTAGCTTCTTAAAACCACTTGGTTAATTGTCTTACTATATAGGGTTCAAACAGGTCCCTAGTGAAGTTGGAAAAGGTCATGGGAGTTCATCTTTGTGGGGGGATTCAGTGTCCCACCAAAGGGTGATGCGGGAAGCTTTGAAGAAAGGCAACAGGGTTTAATATTTCTAACTCCTGTACTTCTTCAGGGATATCTGTGGGTTCTAGGTCGGCCATCTGCTCCTCGATGGACTTCCATCCTATTGCGCGCAGGTCTGCAATAGCATTATAGCGGGAAAGGGCATAGTCATACTCGACTACATCCATATCTGAAGACTTTGTTCTTTTCACGCGATGTTTCTTGTACCAGACAAGCGACTCGTAATCAAACAAATGTCAAGATAATGGATTTCAACAATTCTCAGAAGGGAGTTAAGCGCGTGCGCTTAACGACATACTGTAACCTGGGCACTCAATAGAGAGGTGAACTCTGAGGTTGCAACCGGATCAAAACACTCAAATTAGAAGAAAAAGATAGAGGAAATAATTCACAAAGAATCACAATGGTAAAACTTAATAGCGTTAAGCTGAAAGGTTCACTCAATAAGTTCTCTGGAGGAAAGTTGGTTATCGAAGTAGAATGCCAAACGCTTAAACTTAAGTAGATATCAGATTTAAGCCTTTTGAGATTCACCACTACTCCGACCTTGTGCGAACACACTGTCCTGCTCAGGGTTGGTCCGAGGTCTACCCTCCATCAGGAATTTTCCGGCTGGAAGTGTCAGACCAACTCGGGTACACTTAACTCCGTCAATTGGATGTGAGTTTCTGCAATGCATCTCCAATACAACCGACTGTGAAAAAGCTCTTCCTATCGAAGTCATACCAGTGGCTAACTGTTATGACAACAACCGGAGTCAATACCTAGGTGGTGGACTCACTGGCCCAGTGGTAGTTGTGTCTATACAAGCCATGCAGTCCATCATTTAATCTACGCGACTATCCAATCTGATAAATTGACATGCAAGCTCCTCCGGCGAGATGTAGCCGGTGGTTGGCCAACTGGGCGCTACCCATAGCCATCTTCTCGGGACATACTATACCGTGATAAGACTCATACCCCTAGAGTCCAATAACAACCCATAGTAAAGCTACAAATCAAGGGGAGAAGGTCCGGGCAGGTTACTGAGGGATTTGTCTCGAAAGCACCCTGGTCTTCTGAGACTACCTGAGTACCACTAGGAAGACTACCCTACAACCTGTAGGCTAGAATGGACTCCTAGATGCCCGAGAGACCATATATGGGTGACCTGCATTTTCGCGCTTACCCATACTCCCCTTATATATCCTGCGAACAACATTCAGTCGGAGGGACGGCGACGACCTATCCGGTGTTACGGTAGCTGCTCCAATGGCTTCTTTTTACTAGCAAACGAGCAACTATGCAGCCGTTTGCCTATGACACCCCGTCCCAACGCTGGGGCCAGAGGGGGGTGTTAGCAAAACCCTCCCAAGTTCAATAGTATGTTCGGGCCACCCTTATACAGGTGTGGGCCTCCCCGCGCAGATGCGTCTGCGCCCAAGATCATCTAAGCGCCCAGAGAATGTGCGGCAATTGACCCCTTAGTTCTAGGATGACTTTGCCGCTGAAGGTAGAGCAACTTGGGTTCCTCAGTAGGGTAACTGGGACCTAGGGGCATAATGACCAAATTCCCAAGGTAGGGTAACTTTGTCCTCTTGTGCCTTTAACCCCTCAGGAAGTCCTCCACTTGACCACAGAAGTTGTCTCGGAGGTCCCTGTAACATTCCCATAATTGTCTGGACCTTATGCGAATCTTTTCCCCAAAGGTTACCCTGCCTCCTAGAGTACCCAAGCCTACTCTGCTATGTCCTAGGTCTCATCCTTGGTTAACCAGCTATTTGTATACTAAGTATACCAGACCATACCACCTCTGGTTACCACTTGGTGTACCATTTCCGCTAAGGTGATAGTTATTGTAGCTACCTATCGTAGGGTCATTACAGCGACACTTATAGGTCACGTTGGAGGAAATCGTTATGTTTGTTTCTTTTGTTGATATTGATGTTTGATTTTCGGTTTTGTTTTGGCCATATCCTTAAACAGGCATGTCATTTCTTGTACTTAGAAACAATGGACATATTATTCCAAAAAAAATACAAAAGTTCCAGGAGTTGGATCACGAACCATCACCCCTGGAACTCCGGCGATAGAAATCTCAACACCAGGGAAATCATAGTGGGATCCACGACCGCCCTCTCTCCTCCCCCTTGAGGGCTTTTGCGTTTGGGAGTCATGCCATAAGCACTCCTCACACTCTGTGGTCTACCCCGTCCTGTACGGGGCTCACGTTCCTGTTCGTGGTTGACACCCACTGATGAAGTTCGGTTCTCCCCCCTTACCCCGCACTTGCTTTGCACCTCGCTTAGGTTTTGCACGGTCGGCATTCCCTTCTCTTCGCTCACTGTTGGCACTGAGCTTTCCAACCCCGTTGCAAAGTACCTTTCCATCTCGGTTATGGGGTCTAGTCGGGGAACACTTCGGTTAGTACCTTCCGCACCTCATCCGCGTTTCACATTCGGCAAAGGATCGGCCGCGGATACTCTAGTTAGCCATCTCAAGTGTTTGGACTAGTCCTTCCTCCACACATCCTCCTCTCTCCACCCTCTTGGTCTTCGTCCCATTGCTCAGTTACAGCTGCATCCACCCCCCCTCTTCCCACCACCTAAGCTGGCACCTGACTGCTTCCCGCCCGCGGTTGATCTTCGGTCGCTATACAAAACTCCGCCTCGGTTAGGCCCGTCCTTCTGGCCATCACTAATGCCGTTTTGCCACCTCCACCGGGGACCCTTCATCAGTGTCTCCTCCACCCACTATCCCGTCCTGCGATCAGGCACTGCTTTGTTTCCCGGCATAGCTCCGTCGTTCAGGTCTACACTCTTGCTTCCTAGCTCAGCCTGATACACGTCTCTTATCAGACGTTATTTTCCTTTGTCAGGGGTTCATATATTCCCTTTGTTCACGCTCTCGGTTTTTCCAGATGTCGCTAAGTGTTCTCCTCTCCTTCCTGCTTGTTTCTTTCCTTTCTACTTCGTTTGTATGTAGGAGTATGTTCGTAGGATTTGGTTGGGTCATAGGTGAGATGTGCGCTTGGTCTCATACCAGAGTGACTTGGGGGATTGGATGTCTCCTGGGGTGAGAAGGACATGGTTTTTCTGGGCCATAGCGTTAAAGCTGAATGCTGTCTTTGTACTTATTTTTTTTCTTCTGTCTTTTTTTCTTTGTTTTCTTTTTTTTAAAATCATATGATTATTGTTTAAAGTACAAAATCTTGCATGCAGCTCGCGCTATGGCATAAAAAAACCTCCAATACCCCTGGGAAAAAGGCAAACCCCCAAGTCCCTCTGGGGTGGAACCCCCCCGCACATCTTGCCCCCAACAAGAAACCCTTGACTAGCTAAGAAGATAGACGAAAGGAATCAAGTCAAGAACAAGCAGGAAGAGTGAGCAAAACCCATGGCACATTCATCCAGACAAAGAGAAAATACAAAAATCAAACAAAACAGCGACCACTTAAGATGGTTCCCGCACAATCAGCGCGAGGGTTGCCAGGCCCGCCTAAAGAGAAACCTGGGCGGGCGCACAGCCACAAGGACCAAACCCGCTCTATTGGGGAACCCCAAAAAGAAGAAGGAGATAGTGCAATACCAGCCTCACAGAGGGAAGCCCTGATGGACTGTGGTCTTAAGAGTCCAGAATGTAAAGAAGTAGTTGTGGATAACAGCGAGGTAGTTGTGGGTACCAGCCAAAAAGGTGGAGAAGCAGTAGGGTGCCAGCCGATCTGACCGAGTGAGGAGGAGAAGCCAGAGGCGTTGACCCTACTCTGTGCCGTAGAAACTATCCGTAATCGCGTTCGTGTCTTGCCTAGGCAGCCCCTTAAAAATAAAGAGAGCAGAGAAATCGACCGTGGCCTGTTGAGAGGTTTTCTCTTACTGCAAACTGTGTACCCGGCCGTCTGTACCATGGGTGGTGATGAGAGGTTTGCCGACCGTGCTAATGCTCTAAGCGAAGCAGAGCAAAAGCGGGGTAGGATGAGGACACATCATCAAAAGAAGACGAAATCCATCAATTCAGAGTAAAGAATGACCAAAGGGATAAACCTAAGAGAAGGAGAGAGTAGAGGAGGTATGTCACTACCCCCTAGGACAAATCCATGACGGGGGGGGAGTTGAGTATAGTGGTGATAATCTCCTGGTGTTGAGATTTCAGTGACCGGGTGTGTAGAGGAGACGGAGGATGGTTGTCTTTGTACCTTAAACAAACGCATATGATTAAAAAACCAAAGAAAAAAAAGAAAAAAGATAAAAAAAAGAAAAAAAGAAGTTACAGTACTTAGACGATCCTTTGTCTCCTCTACACCTCCGGCGATTGAAATCTCAACACCACGGGAAATCATCGTCACTTCTATCCACCCTCCTCTGCTCAGACACTGCACATTACCTCTGTCTGAGTGAAGCCATCTCCCTTCCCTATTCCTTTCACTTGTGATGGTCAGGCCTGGCGAGCTTGCTCCTAGGGGTTGGTTGAGTCTGCCTTAACCCCCTCTTCTCCGGGCTCGCTTAGGCAGCCCTCCACGGTCAGGAACCCCTCACCCGTCACCTGTCTGTTTTTAGTCTGGGTCGATCGGTAAAGTAGTTGTCCCCGGTGGCACTGCTCTCTGGTATTGCACTCTCTCCTTTGTGCTCTGCTGGTACAGTTAGACTTTATTGAAACAATGTGACATTGTTTCCATCAGCCTTCCACCCAGTTCTCATGTCGCGTAGCCCTCCCCCCTCCGCCTCCCCGACGTTTGGATCGGCTGGCACCCTACTGGTCCTGACTCGACGCCAGCTCTCAGACCTCTGCTCCCTCCTGATATCATTGGACTAGGAGGGCATGTTTAAACTTTCTCAATGGGTCCTGTTTCCCGAAATAGCCGACAGGTTCTTCCTTCAACTGCAACGAGCCTTCCATGGTTAAGTGGCATCCTGTCAAACTCGGTTGCTCTGCCTCAGCCTAGACTGGCGGGGCTATATGCCCCTTGGAGTTACCTCCCATTATCTGTCCCCGAGATCCATCGTTCAGGAGTCTCTATTTCTTCAGGAGCTGGGCCCGGTCGGGCTTTACTACAGTTTAGCTTATAGGTTGGTTGACTTGTGGGAGTGGGTTTGTTTCTTTCTTTGTTGGTTGGGTTTACTGTCGGTTGGGGATGCTTTTCTTTTGGGCTAGCCTTTCGCCGGGGTTATTGGTTCGTGGCTTTCAGGCCCGCTTTCTCATCTTCTTGTAGTTTCTACCCATAGTACCCGGCGTGGGTTTCTTAGTGGGGCAGGGTCAGCGGGTTTTAGCTTGGGGATGGCGGGATGGACAGTAGGTGGAGGTTTTGGACTACGTGGCACATCCTTGGTCGAAAGTCCTTGGTACCTAGCACAGGGGGACTGAGCACTGGTGTGCATTTCCCCCCCGATAGAAACAATGAATAAGCAAGATTAAAAAAAAGAAAAACAAGAAAGACAAAAAAGAAAGAAAAAAAAGAAAAAAAAAATGTTACAGTAGTTAGACCAGAAACCATCTCCCCTACACCTCCGGCGATTGAAATCTCAACACCAGGGAAATCATTATGGCATCCACCAACAACCCCTCTCCTTCCCCTTTATGGCTTTTGCCTAGGGGAGTGACACTATATCCCCTCAGCTCCCTTAGGGGTCTACCCCCTCCTCTACGGGGTTCTTGTTCCTGTTCATGGTTGACTCCCACTCATGAAGTTCAGTTCTCCCCCTTACCTCGGACTTCCTTTGCACCTCCCTTAGGTTTTGCACTGTCGGCATTCTGTCCTCTTCGCTCACGATCGGTACAGAGCTTTCCACCCCCTTTGCCAACTACCTTTCCGTCTCGGTTCTGTGGTCCTGTTGGGGAACACTTCGGTTAGTAACTTCAGCACCTCCTCTTCGTTTCGCATTTGGAAAAGCATCGGCCGTGGTTACTGTAGTCGGTCGTCTCAAGTGTTTGGAAGTCCTTCATCCTCCCATCCTCCTCCCCCTACCTTCTTGGTCTTCTTCCCATTGCCCAGTTACAGCTACACCCACTCCCACGCTTCCTACCTCTCCAGCTCGCACCTTACTACCCGCTTCTCCCTCGTCAATCTTCGGTCGCTATATAAAAACCCGCCTCGGTTACACCCGTCCTCCTGGCCGTCGCTAATGCCACTTTTGCACACCCTCCGGCGACCCTTTATCAGTGTCACCTCCATCTAGCGTTCCATCATGCCATTGTGCACCGCTTGGTCCCCCGGCATCGCTCCAGTATGCAGGTCCATACACTCACATCCTAGCTTAGGCTGATCCATGTCACTTATCTGACTTAAATTTCCATTCTCAGGGGTTCATTTATTCCTTATGTTTTTATACTTTCTTAGATGTGACTAAGGGTTCTCCTTGCATTCCTGCTTGCTTCCTCCCTTTCTACTTCCTTCGGATGTACGAGTATGTTCGTAGGATTTGGTTGGGTGATTGGCGAGATCTACGGTTGGTCTCTTACAAGAGGGACTTGGAGGTTGGGATGTTTCCTGAGGTAAGGAGGGTACGGGTTTTGTTTGCCATAGCGTTAAAGCTGAATGCTGTCTTTCTACCTTCAACAAATGCATATAATTCAAAAAAAGAAAAAAAAAAGTCCAACCAAAAGTTCCAGCAGTAAGACCCAGGAACAATGATAGCGACACACTGATGGCAGCTCGCTCACAACCCAATGATAACTGGGGTAGCGTAGGTAACGGCGCGAAGCACGGAGAAAAGCACGTAGGTCGTGGTTCCGGTATGTGATGATAACGATGTGGATGTTCGATGTACGATACAGGAAGCTCTCTACTGGTAGCTCAGACTAAATACAGAAGAAAGCGCACAAACACACAAAACAGTAAAAACCCACACAACGGGAAAAACCCCCAAGTGGCAGTCACGACCCTAAACCGGTCGTACCCCAAACTAACTATCATACCCTAACAACTATGGGATTCCAGCTATCACTCCCCTGAATCCCATGCAG
>Ga0307509_10010026_pt1 | contig 11693 bp, 9 predicted proteins | sample 10_EM_MG_FD_202245 | JGI IMG/M metagenome (GOLD analysis project Ga0307509, IMG submission 202245) | Populus trichocarpa ectomycorrhiza microbial communities from riparian zone in the Pacific Northwest, United States - 10_EM | ecosystem: Host-associated > Plants > Roots > Unclassified | place... | reverse complement strand
TCGCCGGCGTGTGTTCCAACAACTGGCTCACGTGGCAGACCTGCGCGATCACCGGCATCGTCGCGGCCAGCTACGTGCCGACGCAGTGGGGACTCGAGTTCACCGGTACGCTGGCGTTGACGGCCTTGCTGGGCCCCAGCCTCACGGCACGGCCGGCGCTGGTGGGTGCCTTGGTCGGCGCCGTCGTCGCGTTGTTAGGCCATGGCCTGCCGTTCAAGCTCGGCCTGTTCTGCGGCGCCATCGCGGGAATCATCGCGGCCACGATCGCGGACAGCCTCGCATCGCGCGATCCGCCCGCGGGAGCGCCCGCATGAACGATCCCGTCGCGGGGATTGCATTGGGGTTCGTGATCGTAGGCCTGGCGCTGACGACGCTGGTGACACGCACATCGTTCCTGGTCGCGGGCAGCAAGCTGCGGCTCGGAGCCCGGGTCGAAGCGGCGTTGCGCTATGCGCCGGTCTGCACGCTGGCGGCCATCGTCGTTCCGGACGTGCTGATGCACGGCCCGGGCTACGATCTGTCGCCGTTCAATCCGCGCCTGGTCGGCGTCATCGCCGCCGGCATCTGGCTGTGCTTCTCACGCAACATCGTGGGATGTCTTGCCAGCGGCATGCTGGCGTTCTCGCTGGCCCGCCTGTACCTGTAACGGCTTCGGCGCCAGCATCTTCGAGTAGAGGAAGACCAGCGCCAGCCACGACAGGCCCGCACTGGTGAGGTCGTGCGACAAAAAGTGCGCGCCGCGCGCTTCCTGGCCGAAGGAAAAGATCACGCCCACGGCGATCGCGGTCACGAACGCGACGCGGGCCGCCGTGTGCGCACGCCCGCGCAACGCGAAGTAGATAGCCAGCAGCGCGAAGCCGGACGAAGAATGCGCGCCGGGAAAGCACGCGGCGTGCTTCAGGCCGTTGGGCCGGTCGCCGAACAGCGGCACGTAGGGATTGTTTCCGCCGAAGTCCGCGAGGTCCCACGGGCAGTCGACATTGGTCAGCTCCTTCAGGATTCCAATGCCGCCGCCGACGAGCGCCATTCCGCACACGACGTAGAGAAATTCGCGCCGCCACGCCTTGAGCGGCGCGACGCCGAACGAAGCGAGCCAGCCGAGGGCCGCGAGCGCGGCGACGCCGCGCGGCAGCCAGCGTCCGGCCTGGTGGATCAGATCCCGCGCCCACCAATCGCCGGCACCGGCGCCGAGCCAGCCTGACTGCGGGCTGTAGAACAACGCCTGCGCGATGGGGCGATCGAACTGGCCGATTTCGAGCAGCGCGAACACGAGCGCGAAGCCGATGGCGGGCCACCACACGAGGCGGCGCCAGTCTCTCTGCAACAACATGTCAGTGACGTTCCGCTTGCACGATGGCGCGGTATTCGGGCCCACGGCACCCGTCGAACAGGTCGCGGTCTCCACGATAGACGCTGGTGCTCACGTCGAGCAACCCGAGCACGGAGTGGAACACGTTGTCATGCGACAGCGGGTTATTCACCTTGGTGAGCAGACACTGTGCGTTCACGTCGCCACTGTCCGTCATCGCGGGCGACAGCCACACGACCATGGGCACGTGGGTCTGCAGATCCGGGGCGATCGAATAGGGAATGCCGTGCAGGTACAAACCTTTCTCTCCGAGCGACTCTCCGTGGTCCGAGACATATAGCATGGCGCTGTTGAGCCGCGGCGATTCCGCGTCCAGCGTCGCTATCACCTGCGCGAGCACGTGATCCGTGTAGAGGATGGCGTTGTCGTAGGCGTTGACCACCTCCTGCCGCGAGCAGTCGCGCAGCTCCGCCGTGGCGCAATCGGGCACGAACTTGCGGAACTGCGCGGGGTACCGGTGAAAATACGCCGGGCCGTGGTTGCCCATCATGTGCAGCACGATCAGCGTATTGCCCTGCACGTCCGTCAGGGCAGCCTTCAGGCGGCGCGTGATGATCTCGTCGTAGCACTCGCCGTCCTTGCACAGATCGGGCGCCGACGCCGGGTCTATCTTCTCGTACTCGACCCCCGCGCCCTTGCATACGCCCTTGCACCCCGACTGGTTGTCGATCCACCGCACGCGATATCCCGCGCGCACCAGCACGTCGAGCAGAGTCTCCGAGTTGCGGATGCGGCGCTCGTCGTAATCGGCGCGACCGTACGGCGAGAACATGCACGGCACCGAAACCTCGGTCGATGTGCCGCAGGATTTCACCTCGCTGAACGCGGCTATGTTGAGCTGCGCCAGTTCCGGGTTGGTCGGGCGCGGGTAGCCGAAGAGCGAGAAGTTCGCGGCACGCGCCGTCTCGCCCACCACCAGCACGAACACGCGCGGGGCCGTGGTGTTGAGGACGACGTGCATGAGATGCGCATCGGCGCCCACCGGCTCGCGCACCACGTGCACGTCGCGCGCGCTGTGCATCGAGTTCAGGGCGAGACCCCAGATGTAGTTCGACGGCGTGATGAGATAGCGGGCCTCTCGCTGGTTGCGCATGAACGAGCTGATGTCTCGCGAGATCGGCAGTATCGCCAGGACCGCGAGTATCACGGCCGCGCCGACCGCGGCGCCGCGCGCGAGTACCGCGCGCAGCAGCGGAATGCGCTTGATCTGCACCAGCCAGATGAACGCGACGGGCAGCGCCGACCACGCGAGTACCCAGACGATCAGGTCGAGATTGAGGAGGTCGGACGCCTCGTGGCGGTCCGTGCGCAGCACGTTCTGGATCATGGTCGGATCCAGCAGCACGTTGAACGCGTGCATGTAGTAAGAGGCGCCGGCCGATACCACGACCAGCAGCGTCAGCAGTGGCCGCACGATCCAGCGGTTCGCAAACGGCGCGATCAGGGCGAAGTGCAGCAGCGTCAACGCGATGAAGCAGGTGACGACGAACAGCCAGTTCACCGGGCGCGACCAGTCGCGGCCCGCGAGGACCGCGCTCCACCAGCCGCCATTCATGGTGGCGATCATCCACGCGACGACGACGAGGACCAGGGTTTCTATGCGGATGGTGGGGCGTAACCAGGGCTGAACCATCAGAAACTCCTCTTCGTTCCGACCAGGAACTGGATGTTCTGGATCGAGCTGTCGCCGTCGAGCGGAAACGCGACGTCGAGGTGCAGGACGTTGGCCAGCGCGGACCGCGAGTTCGCGACGCGCAGGCCGAAGCCGACGTCGCGTAGCGTACCGAGATTGGGGACGTCGATCGCACTCCGGCCGAAACTGCGTCCGACGTCCGCGAACACAGCGCCGCCGACGTGGAACAGGCGGAACGGGTACCAGTTCGTGTAGAACCTCTGTTCGAGAGTCAACAGTGCGCGCGAGCTCCCGGCCTGGTAGCGCAGCGGATAGCCGCGCAGACCGTTGTCGCCGCCCAGCAGCAGGTCGTCATCGAGATCGAGCGCGTGACCGAAATCCCCGGTCAGCGATGCGTAGAACAGCGTGTTCTGGCTGGTGCGCCAGAAGTAGCGCGCGCTTGCCGAGTAGATAGTATCGCGCGCGGCGCCGTCCTCGAGCCGGCCCGTGAGTCCGGCGCCGAAGAACAGCTTGTGATGGTCGCGCAGGCGCCAGCCGCGGCTGGCCGTGGCGCGTAGCAACGTGGCGGAGGTGTCGCTGCCGAACGCGGAGTCCGCGTAACCGAGCTCCACCATGAAGCGCCGGCCGAACTGGAAGTCCTCCGTGCGCTCGATCTGGTCGACGTTCGTCTCGGTGGCGAAATCGTCCTGGATGAACTCCAGCCCGGCGTAGGGATACGCGAATGTGTGATCGACCGGCAGGATCGCGCTCGGCGCGAGGCCGGGCGCATCGGAGAACTTCTTCTCGTCGAAGCGCAGTCCGGCGGTGAAACGGCGCACCCAGCCGTCGTCCCAGCCGTGCGAGGTGCCGAAGTGCAGGTCGGCATCGCGTTCCTCGCGCCGATACGCATCCGCACGCTTGCCGAGGGAGTAGCGATGTTGCACGCCGTCGTCGTCGAACATGCTCACGCCGGCGGTCCAGCGGGTATCGAAAGAGTAGAAAGGCCGCTCGATCTCGAGCGCCGTGCTATTGCCGTCGTCGTTGTCGGAGTAGCTCGCGTTCGTCGTCCAGCGCGTGCCGAACACGTTCGGGTCGATCCACAGCAGGGATTTCGAGCTGCGGTCGACGTCGTTGTGCGCGCCGATGGATAGCCGCTTGCCGGTGCCTAAGACGTTGTAGTCGTCGAACTCGATGCTCGTGGAGTTCGCGCCGCCCTTGCGACCGTACGAGAGCCCCGGGCTCAGCGTCCAGGTATCTGAGGCGGAAACCTCGAGATCGACGAGCCCGTCATGGCGACCCACCACGCGGACGCGCGGCTCGCGGATGTAGCGCAGGCGGCGCAGCGCACGCTCGGTCTCCTCGGCGACGCGTGGCGAGTAGAGGTCCCCCTCGGTGAACAGCAGCTGCGCGCGCAGCGCGTTCTCGCGCGTATCGATGTGCAGGCGATTTGCCAGTCGATAGAGCGCCTTGTTCTCGCCGGGCTGGGACGTGTCGAAGATTTCGCGGACGCGCAGGGTGATGCTGCCGATGCGCTCGCCCGCAACCGGCGCGGGCAGCGGCTCGGGAGTCGTGACTTCCGAAAAGGCGGCGTCCGAAGCTAGCAATAGCGTGGCCAATAGAAGAGCGTGTGCCAGCGATCGGGGCATGCCGGGTTAGACATCCCGAGACGCGCAGATCAATCGCCAGGCTTGCGTAACCGCGTGAGTATCAAGGAAATCCCCACGGGTTTCGATTGATTGTCGTTGGCCGCGCCGTCTAACCTGTCGCCGACATGGAACAAGATCGGCTGCTGGTGCAACAGCTGCTGGCAGGCGATCAAGTCGCCCTGCGGCGGTTTTTCGACGAGTACTTCGACAGGTTGTACCGCTTCGCCTATGCACGCCTGCGTGGCGACGCGGCCCTGGCCGAAGACGCGGCGCAAAACACCCTGGTACGCGCGTTGCGCGGACTTCCGGGATTTCGCGGCGACGCGGGCCTGTTTTCCTGGCTCGCCACCATCTGCCGCAACGAGATCGCGGATCTCGTCGAAAAATCCGCGCGCATCGCGGCCCACACGGTGAGCCTCGACGCGGAAGGCAGCGTGCGGGACGCCGCGCAGGCGGTGGCCGCGCCCGATAGCGCGGGCGATAAGGCGCTGGTTGGCGCCGAACGATTGCGGACGATCCGGCAGGTGCTCGATGAACTGCCGGGCAGGTACGGAGAAATGCTGGAGCTGAAGTACATAGAAGAGTGGGACGTCGAGCGCATCGCGCAACGCGTCGGGCTCTCGTTCGAGGCGGCGCAGTCGCAACTGCAGCGCGCCCGGCTCGCGTTCCGTTCAGCACTCGAGGCGCGCGGGTTGTCCGCGCAGGACCTGTTGCCGTGAACGCCTCCATCGAAAATGACGACCGCGCCGCCGCCGCGCTGTTGAAGCAGCTCAAGGTGATGCCGTTGGCCGCCGCGCGCGAGCGTGCGTTCGCGAGGGTGCAGGAAGAATTCCAGGTACAAAATGCGCCGCTGCCGCGACGCTACGTCGCCCGCTGGGCGGCGGCCGCCGGCATCGCGCTCGCGATCATCGCCGGCTGGATGTGGAACGGGGTACAGAGCGCACCGCTGGTCGCGCGCGTCGAAGCGCTGGACGGCGTGATCGAGAGCCGCGACGACTCGCTCTTCAGCCGAGCGTCGCAGCTCGCGACCGGCAGCACCATCGCGGCGGGCACCGACCTGCAGGTGCACGAAGGCGCGGGTGTGCTGCTGCGGATCTCCCCGGATCTCACGGTGCGGCTCGCGGAGAACACGCACGCGCGCATCAATGGCGTCGACGAGCTCGAGCTCAGCCAGGGGCAGGCCTTCATCGACGCCACCCCCGGGGCGCACGCGCCGCTGCGCGTGATCACGCCATCGGGCGAGGTCACGCACCTCGGCACGCAATACCAGGTGCGCGCCGGCGACCACGAGGTCGAAGTCGCGGTGCGCGAGGGCCGCGCGCAGCTCAAGACCGCCGACCTGACCGCCGTCGCCGAAGCCGGCCATTGGCTGTTGCATCGCGACGCCGTCGCGGCGCCGCTCATGGGCGAGATCGCGGCCGACGACGTGCGCTTCGAATGGATAGGCACGCTGCCGACCGGGTTCAAGCTCGAGGGGTCGACGCTCGCCGCCTTCCTCGCGTGGTTCCACCGGGAAACCGGGCTCATTCCGGTTTACAGCGATGGCATCGAAGCCGGAAGATTCGCGCAGGTGCAACTCAAGGGCTCCATCGACGATCTCGAACCATTCGAAGCCCTGAGTTACGTGCTTGCAACAGCGGATCTCGCCTGGCACCGCGAGGGCGCGAAAGTCGTCATTGAAAAACGCCTGGCCGGGAACGGCTGATCGCGCGTACTTGAGCCGGATCACACTCCTCCTGGGGTGCGTGCTGCTGTGCGCGCGCGCGGCCTGCGCCGCCGTTGTCGGTCAACCGCTCACGACCGCGCTCGCGGAATTGCAGCGCAGCGGCCTCACGCTCATCTGGTCCTCGGTGCTCGTCACGCCCGATCTGCACGTGCTCGAGGATCCGGGCCGTGGCGCGGCCGAAGACGTGGCGCGCCGCCTGCTCGCACCGCACGGCCTCGTGCTCAAGCCCATCCGCGCCGGCACGTTCGCGATCGTGCGCGCCGACACTGCGCGCATGGCGCCGGGCCCACAGCCGATCGACCCGCTCAAACTACCGGATCCCGACATCCAGGAAATCGCGGTGTACGCCAGCCGCTACCGGGTCGTTCCGCAGCCCTCCACGGGTTCGGCGGAGCTCTCGCGCGAGGATATCGAGGCGCTGCCGGGGCTCGACCAGGACGTGCTGCGCGTCACCAAGTACCTGCCGGGCACGGCCAACAACGGAGTCTCGTCGCGGCCCTACGTGCGCGGCGGCCGCCAGAGCGAGCTCGCCGTGTACTACGACGGCATCCCGCTGTTCGAGCCGTTCCACTTCAAGGATTTCCAGGGGTTGTTAGGCGTGCTCGACCCGGCGGTGGTCGGCAGCCTCGATTTCTACAGCGGTGTGCTGCCGGTGCGCTTCGGCGATCGCCTGTCGGGCGCGCTCGACATCGTCCCGCGCCACGCGGACGGCGAAGACCGCTGGATTTTCGGCCTCTCGCCGCTGTATGCGTCGGCCGTGGCCAACGGCCGCTGGGACGCGCATGACGTCGAATGGCTCGGCGCGGTGCGTACCAGCACCATCGGGCTGGTCGCCGACTCGATCGACGAGAAGGTGGGCGATCCCGATTTCACCGATGCGATCGCGCGCTTCGAAATGCCGTTCGGCGACGGCAACAGGCTGGTCGCGGGCTGGATGCTGCTCGATGATTCGTTGGACTTCCGCTCCGCCGACGTCGACGAGACGGCGATCGCGAGCTATCGCGACGCCACCGGCTGGATGCGCGGCGAGTTCTCGCTCCCCGATGACTGGCGCCTGAGTTCCGCGTTGTCGCGCACCGAACGACACACCACGCGGCGCGGCGCCATCGACCGGGACAATGCGACCGGCAGCGTCGACGACGTCCGGCATCACGACGCCACCACCGGGCGGCTCGAACTCTCGCGCACCGTCAAGACCGCGCAGTTCACGTTCGGCGTGGAGGCGCAACACTACGTTTCCGACTACGAGTACCGCAGCGACGCGTCTTTCGAGCCGCGTTTCGCGGCGGCGTTCGGACGCCCGGAGAGTTTCACCTTCGCGCGCAACCGCGACCTCGAGGGCGACGCCTACGCGGCCTATCTGCTGTACGCGTGGGAGGCGCTGCCGACACTCACGATGAGCGCCGGCATGCGCTACGACGCGCAGCGCTACGAGGATTTCCACGCCAACCAGTTCTCACCGCGATTGTTGTTCGACTGGCATCCGCACGAGCGCTGGCGCTTCCGCGCCGCGTTCGGCCGTACGCACCAGGCGGAACGTCCGGACGAGCTGCAGATCCAGGATGCGGAAGACGTGTTCCATCCGGTGCAGCGCGCCGACCAGGGCGTGCTCGCCGTCGAAAACCAGGTCAGTACCGACTGGTCGTTGCGCGTCGAGGCGTTCCTTAAGCACGTCGATCGCCCCGTGCCTATCTACGAGAACCTGCTCGATTCGCTGGTGCCGTTGCCGGAGCTCGAGGTGGATCGCGTGCGGATCGCGCCGAGCGCGGCGCGCGCGTACGGCGTCGAATCGACGCTGCGCTGGCAGCCGGCGGAACGCTGGTCGGGGTGGGTTGCCTACAGCTGGACCGACTCACAGGACGAATTCGCGGGCTTCAAGGTGGCGCGCACCTGGGATCAACGCAACGCCATGAACGCGGGTCTCTCGTGGACGCGCCGACCGTGGCAGCTCTCCGGCACCGCGCAGTGGCGCAGCGGCTGGCGACGCAATGCGCTGCGCATCGTCGATGCGAGCACCGGCGAGCTCGAGCTCCTGCCGCGCAACAGCCTCTCGTATCCGCGCACGTTGTCATTCGACCTGCGCGCCACCTGGACCTGGGCGCTGCGCGCCAGCTCATTGCACCTCTATGCCGACATGGGCAACGCCGGTAACCGGCGGACGCCCTGCTGCACGAGCTACGAGCTGGTGGAAAACGACGGACTGTGGTCGCTCGAACGCGAATACAGCAGCGCGCTGCCGCGCTACGTGTTGTTAGGCGTGAACTGGGAAATACCCTGATAAGCTCGCCGCATGGAAAAACCTTCCCTCAACATCGTGCGCGCCGCCGACATCGACGCACACGCCCAGGAGTTCTCGCATCCCTGGAACCCGGAGTCGCTGATGCGCGGCACGCAGCTCGCGCGCAGCGTGGGCCTCAAGCGCACCGGCGTGAACTTCATCCGCGTGCCGGCCGGCAAGGAATCCTTCGTCTACCACTCGCATCAACATGAAGAAGAGTGGATCTACGTGTTGTCGGGCCACGCGCTGGCGCTGATCGACGACGTCGAGTACGAAGTGGGGCCGGGCGATTTCATCGGCTTCCCTGCGCCCTCGGTCGCGCATCACCTGCGCAATCCCGGACCTCAGGACCTGGTCTACCTGGTCGGCGGAGAAAACCGCGAGAACGAGATCGCGGATTTCCCGAAGCTCGGCAAGCGCATGGTCCGGCGCGGCAAGGACGTCGAGATCGTCGACCTGTAGGTTCAGCGCGCGCCGGGCGCGGCGTACGTCGCCACCCAGTCCTGCACGGTGTGATACCAGAACAAGGAGTTCTGCGGCTTCAACACCCAGTGGTTCTCGTCCGGGAAGTACACGAGCTTCGATGGCACGCCGCGCTTCTGCAGTGTGTTGAACAGCTCGATGCCGTGGTTGAGCGGCACGCGCAGGTCGAGCTGGTTGTGGATGATCAGCGTCGGCGTGTTGAAGTTGGCCGCCGACATGTGCGGCGAATACTTCTCGAACTCCTGCGGCTTGTCCCAGAAATCGAAGAAGCGTTCCTTCTGGCTGCCGTAATCGGAGCCCTGTTGCGTGTACAGGTTGTACACCGCGGCGTGCGCCACCAGCGCTTTGAACGGATGCGGCCGGCCTAACAACGTGGTGGCGAGGAAGCCGCCGTAGCTGCCACCCGCGGCCACCATGCGGTCCTTGTCGATGAAGGGCTTCGCGGCCATGTAGTCCGCGGCCTTGATCGTGTCCTCGTACGGCATCGTGATCCAGTCCGGATTGATGCTGTCGGTGAAGTCGTTGCCGAAGCCGCTCGAGCCGTGGAAGTTGTGCCAGGTGACCACGTAGCCCCAGCTCGCCATCACCTCGGCATTCCAGCGCCATTGCACGCCGTCCGTCATGGCGCCGTGCGGTCCGCCGTGCAGCAGCATGATCAACGGATACTTCTTCGTGGCGTCGAAGCCGGGTGGATAGACCACCCACATCTGGATGTCGGCGTCCTTCGCGCCCTTGTAGCTCACGCTCTCATAGCGGCCGGCGTCGAGCGCGGCGAGCGCATCGTCGTTGAAGGTCGAGAGTTTCCTGATCACGCCGCGCGGCGCGATCGATACCAGCGTCGGCGGTTCGGCAAAGGTCTGGCGGATGCCCACCAGCGCGGAGCCATTGCGCGCCAGTGCCAGCGCGCCGAACGAGCCATCCTTCGTGAGCGCGTCCGGCTTGCCGCCATCGAGGTGGAAACGGTACACGCGGCGCGTGCCCGCATCGTCGATCGATCCCAACAAGGTGCGCGAGTCGCGCTCCCAGACGAGACCATCGGCCGAGCGGTCGAAGTTCTCGCTCGCGCCGACCGTCGTGCCGGCAGTGCGGTCGAAGATCATCAGGCGTTTGCGATCCGCGTAGAAGCGCGTGATGCGCTGCTGCGTGAAGGCGAGGCGGCGGCCGTCCGGGCTGTAGATCGGGTCGCCGTCGTCGGCCTTGCTGTCCGGCGTGAGGTCGCGCGCCGGCTTGCAGCCGCAGGTGGGCAGCAGGATCAGATCGAAGTTGCTGTCGACGCCGCTCTTGTCGGTCTCGGCGCTGAACGCCACTTCGAGGCCGTCGGGCGAGAGGTCATAAGAAGAGGAGTCGTATTGCTGCTTCGAGAGGAAGTAGCCCGACATGCGCGTGATCGCCGTGGGCTCGCCGCCGTCGACGGAGATCGAGAACAGGTGCGGCTCGCGGTCGTCCAGGTAGTGATCGAAATAGGAGATCGGCGCCTTGGTCCACACGCGCGCCGTCATCTTGGAATCCGCGCGCTCCTTCTTGCGCGCAGCCTGGTCTTCCCAGCGCACCAGGTCCGGCCACACCTCGCTGACGAACGCGAGGCGCTTGCCGTCGGGGAACCACTTCGGCGCGTCGGCGCCGGTCGGCACGTTCGTGACGCGGCGCGCTTCGCCGCCATCGACGGCGATGATGTAGACCTGGTTCTCGGTGTCGTCGCCGCGCTTCGACAGGAATGCGATCCACTTGCCGTCGGGGCTGACCGTCGGATGCGTGTCGCCGGCCTTGTCGCTGGTGAGCTGGCGCGCCGCGCCGCCCGCCACCGGAACCAGCCACAGATCGGTGAGACCCTTGTTCTCGCTCACGTCGTAGTTGGTCACCGCCACTACCGCGACTTTGCCATCGGGCGTGATCGCCGGTTCCCCGAGACGCTTCAGCGCCCACATCTTCTCGGGAGTGAGCTGACGCGAGGCGTCGGGTGCCGCGCTGGCGGTCAGGCTGAAGAGATAAAAGGAGAGCGCGGCGAGAACGCCGGAGACGGTCGGACGGTGCATAGTTCCCCTGGATCTTTTTGCGCATGGCTCGCGCGTTTGCGCCATTCTGCCGAGCGCGTTTTCCCGCGCGCAAGCTGTATCGCGTCGGCTCGCCGAACTGGCCCTTCGCTTGGGCTCGGCGGATGAGGGAAACTAGGGTCACATGAAGCCCACCGCCAACGATACGCACCGTTTCAACGAGCTCGGCCAACCCATCGGATTCTCTTTGCCGGACTGGAAGGTGCCGCCGTTCCCGCCGCACGAGGTGAAGGAGGGCCGCTACGCCCGGCTCGAGCCGCTGAATGCGGCGAAACACGCGCGCGATGTGTACGACGCGCAGCTCGAAGACAAGGCGGGTGAGCGCTGGACCTACCTGTTCCATGGCCCGTATACCGACTTCGCGCCGTACGAGAAGTGGGCGCAGGAAGCCGAGAAATCGCGCGACCCGCAGTTCTACGCCATCGTCGATGTCGCCACCGGCAGGGCCGTCGGCACGGCGACCTGGATGCGCATCGAGCCGAAGCATGGCGTGATCGAGGTGGGCAACATTTACATGTCGCCGCGCCT
>Ga0307509_10010025_pt1 | contig 11694 bp, 10 predicted proteins | sample 10_EM_MG_FD_202245 | JGI IMG/M metagenome (GOLD analysis project Ga0307509, IMG submission 202245) | Populus trichocarpa ectomycorrhiza microbial communities from riparian zone in the Pacific Northwest, United States - 10_EM | ecosystem: Host-associated > Plants > Roots > Unclassified | place... | reverse complement strand
GGTCGAGGCGCCGAACTACCACTCGCGCTGAACCCGCCCGGCCTTCACATCAGCAAGAGCGTCCGGGGGATGCGGGCCGGATCAGCGAGCGGGTCGAGGGCCGAGCTTGGCAAGGCGGGGGAGTTCTGCGCACCGGGTTTGTGCGCAGGGCGACGACAACGCCGCCAGGCGACGGCCATCGACCCGCGAGTCCGCCCGGCCATCCCCGGACGCTCTTGGCCCCGGTACGCTGGGGTGCAAGCCTTTTCACGGCGGAAGGACAGAGCGTTGACCGAGGTGGAGATCGGCCGGGCCAAGCGGGCCCGACAGGCGTACGGGCTGGACGACGTGGCGCTGGTGCCCGCGCGGCGCACCCGTGACCCCGAGGGTAGTTCCATCTCCTGGCAGATCGACGCCTACGAGCTGGAACTGCCGTTCCTGGCCGCGCCGATGGACTCGGTGGTCTCCCCGGCCACCGCGATCGCCATCGGCAAGCTGGGCGGAGTCGGCGTGCTCGACCTCGAGGGCCTGTGGACCCGGTACGCGGACCCGACGCCGCTGCTCCAGGAGATCGCCGAACTGCCCGCCGAGCGGGCGGTGAGCCGGATGCGCGAGATGTACGCGCAGCCGATCCAGGAGGAGCTGATCGTCCAGCGGATCAAGGAGATCCGGGCCGCCGGGGTCGTCGCGGCCGGTTCGCTGACCCCGCAGCACACCGCCCAGTTCGCCAAGGCGGTGGTAGCGGCCGGAGCCGACCTGTTCGCCATCCGCGGCACCACGGTCTCCGCCGAGCACGTCTCGCTCCGCTCCGAGCCGCTCAACCTCAAGCAGTTCATCTACGAGCTCGACGTCCCGGTCGTGGCGGGCGGCGTGGCCACCTACAAGGCCGCGCTGCACCTGATGCGCTCCGGCGCCGCGGGCGTGCTGGTGGGCTTCGGCGGCGGAAGCTCGCTGACCACCAAGAACGTCCTCGGCATCGCCGTCCCGATGGCCACCGCGATCTCCGACGTGGCCGCCGCGCGACGCGACTACATGGACGAGTCCGGCGGAAGGTACGTGCACGTCATCGCGGACGGCTCGATGGGCGGCAGCGGCGAGATCGCCAAGGCCATCGCCTGCGGCGCCGACGGTGTGATGATCGGCTCCCCGCTGGCCCGCGCCGACGAGGCCCCCGGCCTCGGCTACCACTGGGGCCACGAGGCCTTCCACGGCGAGGTCCCGCGCGGCATCCGCACCCACCTGGGCACTGTCGGCTCCCTGCAGCAGATCCTGCTCGGCCCGTCCAGTTCCGCCGACGGCACGATGAACCTCTTCGGCGCCCTGCGCCGCGCGATGGCCACCACGGGCTACTCGGACCTCAAGGAATTCCAGCGCTGTGAGCTGACGGTGCGTTAGCCGCGATCGATGGTGGGCGCCGACCGCTGGCCGCGGCTGGCGGTAGGCCCTACCTACGGCCCGGTGCTTCGCAGGCTGAGGTGGTTCTCCACTTCGCCTTGGCGGCGTGGGGAAGAATCCCCTATCGCGGCTCGGCCACCGTCGTCAGTAGGCCTGTCTTCAGGTCGTATGCGTAGCCGCCGATATTGAACTTGCCGATGCTGCCCGCGAGTGCGGGGGCGGTGCGGAGCAGCTCGACGTCGGCGCCGACCGTTGCGGAGGGGTCCAGGACGGCCATGGCGGCGGCGGTTTGCTCGTCGTAGCCGCCGCGTGCGGCATAGCTGCGGCGTAGGTCGGCGTCGGCGAAGAGGGCTGAGCCGCAGTCGGTGTGGTGGATGATCGCGACCTCGAACCAGTCGGCGTCAGGGGTCTTGTTCTCGTGCAGGTGGCAGATCCAGGCCAGGTCGCGGACGACCGAGTCGGTGACGCGGCCGCCGATGTTGCGGGCGATGATCGCCTCGCCGAGTCGGGCGCCGATGATCGCGGCGGGTTCTACGCGGGGGTCCACGCAGGTGAGCACGTAGACCTGCTTGAACGGGACGAAGGGGATCGCCGGGATCTGGAGCTTGGCGTCGGTGGCGGCGAACGCCTCGTTGCGCTGCAGATAGACGTCCATATTCGAAGACACGGATGCGATTCCTCTCGGTGGCCTTTGCGGCCGCATGCCGGACGGAACAGTAGAAGTAACGTTCGTTCTCCCTCGGTTGTCGAAGCTACCCGGGCCCGCGGACCAAGTCAACAGAACGTTCTGTCTCCCGTATTATCTGGGTTATGCCCGATGCCGCCCTGAGCCCGCGAGACCGCTTGTTGGAGACCGCGCGGCGGCTGTTCTACACCGAGGGCATCCACACGGTGCCGGTCGACCGCCTCGTCACCGAGGCCAGCGTGACCAGGGCGACGTTCTACCGGCACTTCCCGGCTAAGGAGGACCTGGTCGAGGCCTATCTGCGGGCCACGGACGCCGAGCTGCGCGCCGTGGTCGGGAAGGCGCTGGACCAGGGGACACCGCGGGACAGTGCCGCGGCGCTGCTCGAGTTGATCGGGCAGGTCACTTGCTCCGCGGGCTTTCGCGGCTGCCACTTCATCAACGCCTCGGCCGAATATCCCGACGCCGAGGACCCGATCCGGGTCGCGGTCGCCGAGCACCGGGCGTGGTTCCAGGACATGGTCACCCGCCTCGCCGAGCGTGCCGGGCACCCCGACCCGGATTACGCGGGACGCGTCTTGGTGCTCCTGCACGACGGCGCGCTCTCGGCCGCCGAGCTGGACGACCCGCAGCAGGTGCGCGACACGATCATCCGCGCCGGTCGCGAGCTGCTCGGCCTCGACGTCTGATTCGGCCGGGGGGGGGCTCACTTCGCTCCGCATGGCTGAAATCGCGCCGACGCTCACTTCGCTTTGCCCGGCCGAATTCGGATCGACACGTACTTCGCCCTGCACGGCCGAGACCCCGGATCTAGACTCGATTCCATGCAGCTGAGCGCGAAGCTAGGTCCGGACCAGCGGCTCGAGGCGCTGGAGGCAATGGCACAGCAGGAGCTCGACGTGCTGGTCGTCGGCGGGGGAGTGGTCGGCGCGGGCTGCGCGCTGGACGCGGCCACCCGCGGGCTCACGGTCGGCATCGTCGAGGCGCACGACTGGGCCTCGGGCACGTCGAGCCGATCCTCGAAACTCATCCACGGCGGCCTGCGCTACCTCGAGATGCTGGACTTCCGGCTGGTCCGCGAGGCCCTCAAGGAGCGCGGCCTGCTGCTCGACCGGCTGGCACCGCACCTCGTGCACCCGGTGCCGTTCCTCTATCCGCTCACCGGCCACGTCTGGGAGCGTGCGTACGCGGGTTCCGGCGTCGCGCTGTACGACGGGATGAGCGTCTCCTCGGGCCACGGACGCGGTCTGCCCGCGCATCGCCACCTGACCCGGGGGCACGCGCTGCGCATCGCGCCGTCGCTCCGCAAGGACTCGCTGGTCGGAGCGATTCAGTACTATGACGCGCAGGTCGACGACGCCCGCTTCGTCGCCACACTCGTGCGCACCGCGGCCAGTTACGGTGCCCACGCGGCGAATCGGGCCCGCGTCGTCGCCTTCCTGCGCGAGGGCGAGCGCGTCGTCGGGGCGGTCGTGCGCGATGAGCTCTCCGGCGAGGAATACCGGATCCGCGCGTCGCAGGTCATCAACGCGACCGGCGTGTGGACCGACGACGTGCAGGAGATGGTCGGCGAGCGCGGCAAATTCCACGTGCGCGCGTCGAAGGGCGTGCACCTCGTCGTGCCGCGCGACCGGATCCAGTCGGAGTCCGGCATCATCCTGCGCACCGAGAAGTCAGTGCTCTTCATCATCCCGTGGGGACGGCACTGGATCATCGGCACGACGGACACGGATTGGAAGCTGGACAAGGAGAATCCGGCGGCCACCGCCGCGGACATCGACTACGTCCTCGCGCACGTCAACAAGGTGCTGAACACGCCGTTGTCCCGCGAAGACGTCGAGGGCGTGTACGCGGGTCTCAGGCCTCTGCTGGCCGGAGAGTCGGAGGAGACCTCGAAGCTGTCGCGCGAGCACGTGGTCTCGCACGTCGTGCCGGGCCTGGTGGTCGTCGCGGGCGGCAAGTACACGACGTACCGCGTGATGGCCGAGGACGCGGTCAACGCCGCGGTACACGGCCTCGACCAGCGCGTTCCCGCGTCGTGTACGGACGAGGTCCCGCTGCTCGGCGCCAGCGGCTACGTCGCCCGGTGGAATTCGAGGGCACGGCTGGCCAACGGCAGCGGCCTGCACGTCGCCTGGATCGAGCACCTCCTGCGCCGCTACGGCACCGTCGCCGACGAGCTCATCGAGCTCGTGCAGCAGAACCCTGACCTCGCCCGGCCGCTCGAGGGCGCCGACGACTACCTGCGCGCCGAGCTCGTCTACGCCGCGTCGCACGAGGGAGCGCTGGATCTCGAGGACGTCCTCACCCGCCGCACCCGCATCTGCTTCGAGACCTTCGATCGCGGCGTGCGGGCCGCGCGTCCCACTGCCGAGCTCCTCGCGGGCGTCCTCGGCTGGGACAAGGAGCGCATCGAGGCCGAGATCGCCGCCTACGAGGCCCGCATCGCGGCCGAGCGGGCGGCGCAGGAGCAGCCCGGCGACGAGGAGGCGATGGCCGCGGCGGCCGCGGCCATCTCGTCGTCGGCCGAATAGCCCGGAGCCGTCCCGGAGCGGCCGCGTTCCGCGCTTACCGCCAAGGCGCGCCCGGCGTCGGAAGCGGATCGGAAGCGGCGGCTTGTTGTAGCGGAAGTGGCCGCACTGTTCGTATCGTCTCATGACTATTGGGAATTCGACGGTACGGCCCGCATCGGGCCGAAGGCCTCTGACAGGCCGTCAGGGCGGTCGGCCCGGCGCCGTGGGTGGAGTGTCGCCGCGACCGCGCGGGGGACGGAGGTGAGCTTCGACTCGCGTTCCCCGCGGCCGATGGAGCCGGTGCGCTCGGACGAATGGCCCAGCCTTCTGCCGGTCGCGCCGCGGCTGCGGCAAGCCTCGCTGCTGTTCATCCTGGTGCCGCTCCTCGTCCTCATCGGGCTCATCGTCGTCGAGCACATCGCCACCTCCTCCGACAACGGCGGTAACTCCTACAACAACTACAACAACGGCGCCAACGGCTATCCGTACGCGCCGTACAGCAGTGCGTCGACGGGATACGGCTATACCGACACGTCGACGTACGACGGCTCCACCGAGACGCAGTCGGCCACCGACACCACCGGATACGGCGACACGACATCGCCCACCCCGTCCGACACCTCGTCAGCCACGTCGACCGAATCCGCCTCGCCGACCGACAGCGGGCCGATGGGCACGGTCGAGGCCTACTTCTACGCGATCGACGCGGGCAATTACCAGCTCGCCTGGCAACTCGGCGGTGAGAACACCAGCCAGACCTACGACGAGTTCGTCTCGAGCCTGTCGAACACGCAGTCCGACGCCGTGTCCCCGCAATACGTCAACGGGGATGTCGTCACCGCGACCCTCGTCGCGACGAACAAGGACGGCACCACCCAGTACTTCAGCGGCCAATACACCGTGACGAACGGCGTGATCACCCATTTCAACGTGCAGCAGACCTCGGGCTGAGACACCGGACACGGAGAACATACTCATGACAGATCTCGACACCACTGCCCGCGTACCCGGTGCCCGTTCGCCGATCGGCGAGTCTCCCGGCGGCCATTCGTACGCGTCGAGCAACGTGACGCGGCTGCTGTGCGCCGGCGCGTACCTCGACGACGGCTACCGTCGCGCGGTCATCCAGGAACTGCTGATCGAGCGCTACCGGCAGATCGCGCCGTCGTACGGCTACGACGTGGTCCCGGTGCTCGGCCACGCACTGGCCGCGCGCCAGCGGCGGATCTTCCAGTACGCGTTCACCATCCTGGCGTTCGTCGTCCTCGGCACTTTGTCGATCACGCACGTGCTCGGCGCGATCCCGGCGCTGCTGCTGTTCGGCTGGTCGGTCTGGTCCGGTTCGTTCATGATCCGGCTGTCCACGCTGGAGACGCTGATCCGCGACTTCAAGCCGTCGCCGCCCGGTGCCGGCGCCCCGTTCCGCGGCAGCTACCCGTTCAACAACCGGCTCGGCCCGGACCTGCGGGCGGAACTGGAGGAGCAGCAGTCCGCGAGCGCCGACGGCGTGATCTACTACGGCGGCTTCGTCCCGTTCGTCGGGGCCGGCCTCGAGGTGGAGTCCTGGGCGAACGCCGAAATGCTCATCGCGGCGCGGCCGAACCCGCTGCTGGCGGCCGAGGACGAGCCGCAGGACGGTCAGGACGACGAGTCCGCCGAGCTCATCCCGTTCGACGTCGCGGAGATCACCGACTACGTCCACGCGAACCTCGTCACCGCGCTGACCGAGACGGCCGATCTGCGGGACCGGATCGAGAACGTGGTCGTGGAGCGCCGACGGTACGCGAAGGCCGTCGCCCGGCACGCCTCGGACCGGATCGACACCAGCCTGGACGTGTCGCAGATCCACTGGGAGGAGTCGTACGCGGCGGCCCGCGAGTACCTGTGCATCCGCATCGGTTCCTGGGACCAGGAGCTGGTCCCCTCGATGTTCGTGGGCTTCGACATCAAGGGCAGCACCCTGCACACCGAGTTCTACACGTACGTGCTTCCGCCGGTCCGGCAGAGCTTCCACGTCGTCGACCGGCTTCCGGACGACATCACGCTCCGTCTGATGGGCCGAGTCGCCTGGGCCGCGCTCAAGGCGACGCCCCGCGAGGGAATCGGCGCGCTGTTCAGTCCGCTGGCGGAGAGGCTGCCCAGCTCCGCGAGCGTGATCAACCGGCTGGACCGCGAGCTCACGAGGGGCGCCCGCGGCGCGGCGGCCGCGAGCTCGCTCGGACTGGCCCAGTACGCGGGTGTCCTCCTGGACCGAGGCGCCCGCTTCAGTGTTCGCGAGCTGGGGACGCTCAACGAGCTGCACCACTTCTTCCAGCGGTCGGACATGGTGAAGTACGCGCAAGTCGTGGAGCGCACCCTGCTGCACAGCATCGAGGTGTTCCTCAGTGAGCACAACGTCGATCTGGCCGACCACCGCGCCGCGCAGGCCAACATCCTCAACCAGAGCTTCGGCGAGGTGCACAACTACGGCGACAACGCCGTGACCAGCCAGGGCAACCGCGGCAAGCAGGTTATCCGCCAGCGAATCTCGAACGTCCGGAAGAAGGAAGACCACTGATGAGCGGGATGCGCTTCGGCGCCGTGACCAACCACGGCGACAACGCCGTGACCAGCCAGGGCAACATGGGGACCCAGGACATCACGGTGGCGGGGCGCGAGCCCCGCGAGCGCACGGCCGGCGCGCCCGGGACGCGGCCGATCGACCCGGACCGTACGCGCAACGTCTTCGTCGTCCACGGCCGGGACGCGCAGGTGCGGCGGGCGATGTTCGACCTGTTGCGCCTGCTGGACCTGCACCCTCTGGAATGGGAGGACCTGGTCGGCGCCACCGGCCAGGCCACACCCTTCATCGGCGACGTCGTGGCCGCGGCGCCGGCCCAGGCGCAGGCGGCGCTGGTGCTGCTCACGCCGGACGACCTGGCGCGGCTGCATTCGGACCTCATCGAGCCGCACGACCCAGAGGACGAGCGCCGGCTTACCGGGCAGGCGCGGCCGAACGTGCTGCTCGAACTCGGCATGGTGCTGATGGCGTATCCGGAGCGCACGCTGATCGTCGAGTTCGGCACGTTGCGCCGGGTCACGGACATCGCCGGGCGCAACATCATCCGCTTCGACGGGTCGAGCGTCGCGGTCGGCAAGATCGTGACGCGGCTGAAGACGGCCGGCTGCCGGGTGAACGACGGCGGCTCGGACTGGCGCGATCTGTCCGCGTTCACCGGATTCGACGCATACCGCCGCGGCCGCGACTCCTGAGCCGTGCATCACGTCGCAGCCTACTGAGACCGCCGTGAACGGGACTGTCGGCCGCTCGGGTGTTCGACCGGATGCGCAGCTCGGCGCCGGAATTTCGTCCGTTCCGGCGCCGAGCAGCGGTGTCACCCCCGGCGGACCGCCGTAGCCCGGGATTCAGGTCTCGAATGCGCGGTCGTGCGCTCGGCTGCCGGAAAACCGGTGAATCGGCCTCCACCTCGCGGTCATCCTGTTACCCTGACAGCAACGGTGACAGTGAGTGATCGGAGCTGGGGCGGAATCGATGGAGAGCTCTGCCGCGTCGATCCGGGTGCGGGTGTTCGGCCCGCTGCGCTTGGAGATCGACGGCCGACCGGTTCATCTGCCCCCTTATACGCGAAGGCTGCTGCTGCGGCTGGTCGCGGCCGAGGGCCGCGCGGTGCCGGTGCGTGAGCTGTACCGGGACGTCTGGGGCGGCGAGCCGGAGGCGTTGGGCAGGGCCCAGCGGGCGCGCAACGAGGTGCAGAAGCGGGTGCTGGAGCTGCGGCGCGCGCTGGACACGGCCGGACGCGGTGTCGGCCTGCGGATACTGCAGACCGATCTGCTGCCCACCGCGCACGGCCCGGAGACGACGTACCGGCTGAACCTGCAGGCGCACGAGCTCGACTGCGCCGAGTTCACCGGGCTGGTCAACTCGGCGTTGCGCGCGGCCCCGGCGGAGGCGGTGCGGAAACTGACCGCGGCACTCGCCCTGTGCACAGACGCGCCGCTGGCCGACGTGGCCGAGGAGCACTTCGCCGAGCCGCTCGCCGCCCGGCTGCGGCAGCAGCGCGAGGCCGCCCGCGGCGAACTGATCGAGTGCCACGTTCAGCTCGGCCGCAGCGATCTCGCGCTCCCGCTCGCGGAGCGCATGGCCGCCGAGAACCCGCGTGACCCGGCCGCCGCGGACCTGCTCGGCGAGCTGCGCGGCAGCCTGCGCGCGCAACGCGGCGGCGAACTGCTGCGCGCCACACTGCCCGGCCTGCCGAACCGGGTGAGCATCGTGCGCGGGGACCTGTTCGACCAGCTCGACGCCGACCTCGTGGTCGGATTCACCGACACGTTCGACACGCTGGCCGGCCGGGACCAGGTGATCAGCGAGTACAGCGTGCAGGGCCAGCTGGTCGAGCGGCTCTTCGACGGCGACGCACGGCTGCTGGACGCCAGGCTGCGCGCCGGGCTCCGCGCGGTCGCGCCGGTCGGCACGGAACACATCCGGGACAAGCCCAAGGGCAAGCGGACCCGGTACCCGCTCGGCACGGTCGTACCGGTCCCGATCGACGGCGGCCGACGCGTGTTCGCGAGCGCGTATTCGCGGCTGGGCAACGATCTTGTGGCCCGCTCCGACACCGTGGAATTGCTGCGCACACTGCGCGCGCTCTGGCTCTCGGTGGCCCGCTACGGTCAGCACAGGCCGGTGGCCGTGCCGCTGCTCGGCTCGGGCCTGGCGCGCATCACGGAGGCGGGCCGGGAGCGGCTGATCATCGAGATCGTCGACGCCTTCTTCGCCGCGTGTCACGCCGATCCGCGCACCGCGCCGGAACTGCGCATCGTCATCCGCCCGCAGGATCTCGCGCTGATCGAACTCGCCGAGATCGAGAAGCACCTGGCGGAGCTGGAGCCGCCGCGGTCGGAGTGACGCGGTGCGGGGCGCGGTCTCGTGCGCGACCGGGGGCCGTGGCGTTCGACGTCGGGGCGGTCAGCGCAGTAGGCCGAGCGAGACCGGCAGCACGGCGGCGAGGGTGAGCAGCCCGCCGAGCAGCCAGACCGAGGTCGGTCGCAGTGCTCTGAGATGTCGGGAGGGTCGGACGGTCCACGCGACGCCGGGGGCCGGGCTGTGCGGGGTGGACTCCGCCTCGCGGCGCCGCCACGTCGCCTCGAGGAATCGCGTCTGCGCGTTGGCCTCGTGCACGTGGGCCGCGCGGACGAAGGACTCGTCCAGCGGGACATGATCGATCTCCATGGTCCACGGGGTCACCGTGGCGGCGGGCGCCTGAGCCCATGTGCGGTCGCTTTCGGGGGCTCCGCAGTGTCGGCTGCGCTGCCCGGGAATGCGGCCTGGCTCCGAGGCGCCGTTGCCTGAAAGCTCGCTATCGGCCATTGCCGCACTGTAACCGAATTGTTGCTAGATCAGTAGGGTCAACCGCGCGCCTGGCGTGTTTCCGCACGCAGGTCGGATCGGTGGATCACCGGAGGTCCGATCAGGAATTCGCGTTCCGCGCCCGGGTCTGCCCGTCACCGATCACGATGTACTTCGTACTCGTCAGCTCCGGCAGCCCCATCGGGCCCCTGGCGTGCAGTTTCTGCGTGGAGATGCCGATCTCCGCACCGAAGCCGAACTCGCCGCCGTCGGTGAACCGGGTGGAGGCGTTGACGATCACGGCCGCCGCGTCCACGCGCGTGGTGAATGCCCGGGCGGCCGCCTGGGAACGCGTGATGATCGATTCCGTGTGCGAGGTCGAATACCGCCGGATATGCGCGACCGCCTCGTCCAGGGAGTCGACGATCGCCGCCGCGATATCGAGCGAGAGGTATTCGCTCTCGAAGTCGGCTTCCCGCGCCGGGACGACGTCCGCGGAGTACGCGGCGAACCGCGCGTCGCCGTGCACGGTGACGCCCTTCCCGGCCAGCGCCTCGAGCGCGCGCGGCACGAACTCGTCCGCGATGTCCTTGTGCACCAACACCGTCTCGGCCGCGTTGCACACGCTCGGCCGCTGCGTCTTCGAGTCGATCAGCAGCTCGATCGCGAGGTCCGGATCGGCCGCCGCGTCGACGTACACGTGGCAGTTGCCCACGCCGGTCTCGATCACCGGCACGATCGCGTTCTCCACGACGTTCGTGATCAGCGCCGCGCCGCCGCGCGGGATCACCACGTCCACCAGGCCGCGCGCACGGAGCAGTTCGGTCACCGACTCGTGCGTGTCGCCGGGCACCAGTTGCACCGCGTCGGCCGGGAAACCGCTGTCCGCCAAGGCCTCGCGCAGCACGCCCACCAGCGCGGCGTTCGACGCCTTCGCGGAGGACGAGCCGCGCAGCAGCACGGCGTTGCCCGACTTCAGGCACAGACCCGCCGCGTCCACGGTCACGTTCGGCCGCGCCTCGTAGATGATCCCGACGACGCCGAACGGCACGCGCACCTGCCGCAGCTCGAGACCGTTGGCCAGGGTCGAGTCGCGCACGACCTCGCCGACCGGATCGGCCAGCGCGGTGATCGAGCGCAGCGCCTCGGCGATCTTCGCGATCCGCTCCTCGGTCAGCGTGAGCCGGTCCACGATCCCCGCGTCTGTCCCGGCATCGACCGCGCGACGCACGTCCGCCGCGTTCGCCTCGACGACCTCGGCCGCGTGCTTCTCCAACGCGTCGGCCATCGCACGCAGCGCCCGGTCCTTGTCCGCGCGGGTGCGCACGGCCAGGTCCGCCGCCGCGATCCGGGCGGCCGCGGCCGCCTCCGTCACCGTCTGAGCCATGGTTTCCGCTCCTACTTGCTGAAGGCCACGAGGTCGTCGCGGTGGACCACCTCGCGCTCGTATTGCGCACCGAACTGCGCTGCCAGATCGCGGGTCGAGCGGCCGAGCAGCGCGGGCAGCTCCGCCGCGTCGTAGTTCACCAGACCGCGCCCGATGAGCGTGCCGTCCGGGCCGCACAGGTCCACCGGCTCGCCGGCCGCGAAGCTGCCGGACACGGCCGTGATCCCCGCTGCCAGCAACGAGGATCCGCGCTCCGTCACCGCGCGCACCGCGCCCTGATCCAGCGTCAGGACTCCGCGCGCGGTCGTCGCGTGCGCCAGCCACAGCCTGCGCGCGCCGCCGCGTTCGCCGGTGCGGTGGAAGTAGGTGCCGACCTCCTCGCCGCGCA